>JACCDN010067681.1_pt1 | contig 187762 bp, 205 predicted proteins | sample 7441691 | NCBI WGS metagenome assembly JACCDN01 (sample SAMN15323439, study PRJNA562643) | freshwater metagenome | isolation source: river surface water | place: USA:Blue River Watershed | collected 2017-08-16 | reverse complement strand
AACAACAACGTCAACAACAACGCCAAGAGCAGCAACGTCGGGAACAACAACGCCAAGAGCAGCAGCGTCAAGAACAACGACGTCAACAACAACGTCAAGAACAGCAGCGTCAAGAACAACGACGTCAACAACAGCGCCAAGAACAGCAACGTCGAGAAGAACAGCGTCGAGAACAACAACGCCAAGAACAGCAACGTCAACAGCAGCAAGCACTGTTGCAAAAACAACAAGAATTACGCCAACAGCAAGAACAGATTAACCGTCGTCAAAGAGAAATGGCTTACCAACAAACAATACGTAATAGAAGACAATAAAATCAAGGAAAATAATAATGTTAAAAAATAAGCAACACATACATGATTTAATGGAAAAATTATACTATGCAAATAACATTGATGAAATTAAAGATATTTATGGGGCGTTGGCCATATATTTACACGGCGCAGAAAAAGCTGATTATATCTGCGCCATTATAGATTTTAAGAATAGGGCAAATCAGCAGAACTGGAATATAATAGCGATAATTGATGCGGCATTAATAGCAAAGGATTTTACCGTTGTCGATTTATTTCTTCCACAAATAATATTAAAAGCCGATCGCAAATTAATAGATGATAATGAGGCAGTGCAAAAATTTTTACATGACAATGAATTTGATTATGAAAAATTTATTTCAGGAGATGAAATATATAATAGTAACGGCGAGACCCCTTTAACTATGGCGGTCAAAGAAGGAAGACTATCTATAATCGAAACTTTATTAAAATATGGCGTTAGAATACGCGAAGAGAATGTAGCAGGCATGCAACCTCATGAATTATCTAAAAGTGATGCTCGAGCAATTATATACAAATATGTTCTAAATACCAGACAAACAGCATTTTATGCAATACAGGCCGGGCATAAATCTGCTTTAGAAGCAACTTTGCCAAAACTTAGCAAAAAAGAGTTAATTAACGAAACCATATCACATAACGGTGAAAAATTAACCTTATTGGAAATAGCATTTAAATTTGCTAGATACGATATGATTTATTTATTGGTTACAAAATATAATCTTGATATTACCGAAAAATGTATAAATTTTGAATTTGCCGAAACCAAGAGTAATGATACAGCATATTTAGAATGGTTAATAGCAAGAATTGGCAAACAGAATATAATTTCTAACTCAGTACAAATGAATTTATTAGAGTTTGCATTTAAACATGCCAGACAAGATATTATCGATATATTATTAAGTAAATATGATTATGTAATTACAGAAAAATGCACAGCATTTGAATTGGAGAAAGCAATCAAAAATGATGATCTTGATTATCTAAAAAAATGGTTAAAAAACGGTGGCAATCCAAACCATAAAACACATGATGGATCTTTGTTGCTGCATTTTGCAGCGAAGGAACAAAAACATTTGGCATTGCGTATTTTGCTTGACCACAAAGCAAGTATTAATATCAAAGATGACTTTGACAAAACAGCTCTTGCACTTTTAGCCGAATCTAAAAATGGCTGGGAACTTTGTATGCGCGAATTATTATATCGTGGTGCTGATCCTAATTTATCCAGTACAATTATTTTAGAAAACCAAGCAGATTATGCAACCCCACTCTGTACAGCTGCGGCTAATGTTAATCTTGCAATGTGTGAAATGTTAATACAATCTGGAGCGTTAGTCCATACCTATACCCACAATGGTCTTACGCCAGCGTATATAGCAGCCACTGCAGGAGATTTAGAATGTTTAAAATTTTTGTTGAAAGAAGGAGGTCAACTGTATGACAGAAGTATTGTAGATGATAACAATCAAATACATTCTATTCCATTCTGGTTACAAGTAAAAAGTAACATTAAAAAAAACAATAGCCTGATGCTTACTTTTTTACAAAAATACACCTCAACTAACAACACTATAAAAATTTCTAAAAATTATAAAAACGAAATGCTAGATATACTTTTTCATGCAGCAACTATCGGTGAAGAGACAACTCTACAAAATCTTATCAATATAGGAGCAAATATTAATTGGACTAATAACAATGGAGACACGGTTTTAGGAATAGTCATAGCTAATGGCCATTATGACTGTATGTTTTTTCTAGTAAAACAGGGCTGCTACATTAATCATGCCAACAATCAAGGTACAAGTGCTTTTTTATTCGCCACCAATAAAAGCTTTTTACCATTTATGCGTTTTTTAGCCGATAACGGTGCAGATATACATCAAGAAGACAACAATGGAGTTGCACCATTGCATATTGCAGCTGAAAACTGTTTCATGGCTGGAATAAAATTTTTATTAACGAAAGGTGCGAAAATAGAAATTTTAGATCAAAACAAAAAAACACCATTATTATATGCAGCCGCATCAGCATCATCTAGAGCAACTGAGGTTATTGATTTTTTATTATCTGAGGGAGCTAACCTACATCATACGGATAAACAAGGAGAAACTGCTTTATTTAAGGCAATCAAGACGGCAAATGAGCCAGTAATAAAATTATTATTAAGTACTGGATCTGAGATAAATATATCTAATGATGCTGGAGAAACCCCCTTGTATGTTGCAGTTTTCTTAGGATTAGAAAGTATAGTTAAAGAAATACTTAGCTATGAGCACGTAGACATAGATAAAACCTGCCCACAAATAACCGCTTTAGAACTAGCAAAACAAAAAAATCTTACAAATATAGTAAAACTGCTAGAAGATTACAAAATAAACCCTACACTTGCAACCGAAAGCATACCAAAACAAATACTCAATATCTTTCAATATCCTAAAAATAAAGCAAAGATGTAATCCTATGGTGTATATAATGATTAAGTTAGTTGCAAAATACATTGTAACATGGGCCCTAGCAATTTTAAATCAAGACCAGTTGACTTTTATAGCCGACAATGAAATAAATTAAATAGGGCGCATAAGGAGATTTCTTGCAAGGTGGCATTCCTAAATAGACTTTTATTAGTTTTAATACTAACACCTGGCAAGGTGTGGGCCGACTATACACTTAACATGCCGGTTGGCGTAACTGCCATTAGTCGCAAGATTTATAACTTACATATGGCCATATTTTGGATTTCCGTTGTAATCGGAGTTTTAGTCTTTGGGGTCATGTTCTATGCAATCATATTTCATCGTCGTTCGCGCGGACACAAAGCGGTCAAATTTCACGAGCACTTAGGAGTTGAAATAGTCTGGGCAGTAATACCATTTATAATTTTGATTGTCATGGCTGTGCCAGCTACCAAGACTATTTTAGAAATTGATGACATAAAAGGTTCTGATCTAACTATTAAGATTACTGGTTACATGTGGCGGTGGCATTATGAATATGTTGGGACCAAGGTCGCATTTATGAGTGATCTAGCTACGCCCTATGAGCAGATTATCAATCGCGCCGCAAAGGGCGAGCATTATTTGCGGGAAGTGAATAATCCTTTAGTACTACCAGTGAATAGGAATGTACGCTTTTTAATGACTGCTGGCGATGTTATTCACTCATGGTGGGTACCAGATTTAGCAGTTAAGAAAGATGCTGTGCCAGGTTTTATTAATGAAACTTGGACTAATATTAGCAAGCCAGGGATATATCGTGGGCAGTGTGCAGAATTATGTGGTGCGCGCCATGGTTTTATGCCGATAGAAGTGCATGCAATTTCGGAGCAAGAATTTGCTGCCTGGATAATAGAAAAAGAGCAACAAGCTACAACGGCAGGGGGTGGGCTATGACGGATGTGCATGTGCAGCCAACAGGGGTGTTGGGTTTTATGAAGCGTTGGCTTTTTACCACTAACCATAAAGATATTGGTACTTTATATCTACTGTTTTCTTTATTAATGTTTTTTGTTGGCGGTTTTGCCGCGATGTTAATTCGTGCCGAACTATTTACGCCAGGATTGACTCTAGTGGAACCAGAATTTTTTAATCAATTAACGACCATGCATGGTTTAATAATGATCTTTGGTGCAGTCATGCCGGCGTTAGTTGGTTTTGCGAATTGGATGTTGCCGTTAATGATTGGTGCATCGGATATGGCGATGCCGCGTATGAACAATTGGTCATTCTGGATTTTACCGGTGGGCACAGCGATCTTGCTGAGTACCATGTTAATGGAAGGTGGCGGTCCTAACTTTGGTTGGACATTTTACGCACCATTATCTACTACCTATGCGCCAAAGAGCACGGATTTTTTTATTTTTGCAATTCATTTGTTAGGGATTTCCTCAATTTTGGGAGCCATTAATATTGTGGCGACGATTTTAAATATGCGTGCCCCAGACATGAAACTAATGGATATGCCATTATTTTGCTGGACCTGGTTAATTACGGCATTTTTGTTGTTGGCAGTAATGCCAGTTTTGGCTGGTGCGGTGACAATGGTGCTAGCTGATCGCCATTTGGGCACCAGCTTCTTTGTCGCCGGTGGTGGTGGCGATCCAGTATTGTTTCAGCATATATTTTGGTTTTTTGGGCATCCGGAAGTATATATAATTATTTTGCCAGCATTTGGTATGATTTCAGAAATTATTCCTACTTTTAGTCGTAAAAAATTATTTGGTTATACTTCGATGGTGTATGCTACTGCAGCCATAGCTTTTCTATCATTTATAGTATGGGCACATCACATGTTTCTTACTGGGATGCCTACCGTAGGCGAGATATTTTTTATGTATGCTACTATGCTGATCGCTGTGCCCACTGGGGTCAAAGTATTTAATTGGGTCGCAACTATGTTTAAAGGCGAATTAACCTTTGAAACCCCGATGTTATTTGCAATAGCGTTTATAATTTTGTTTACTATTGGGGGATTTACTGGATTAATGTTAGCTATCGCCCCAGCAGATTTTCAATATCATGATAGTTATTTTGTTGTGGCACATTTTCATTATGTAATGGTTGCCGGCGCGTTAATGGCCATATTTGGTTCCGTGTATTATTGGCTGCCAAAGTGGACAGGGCATATGTATAGTGAAACGCTAGGAAAATTACATTTTTGGCTGACGATGATCTCTTTCAATATCACATTTTTCCCAATGCATTTTGTGGGGTTGGCTGGTATGCCACGCAGAATTCCTGATTATGCCCTGCAATTTACCGAATTTAATCAAATTTCTAGCATTGGCGCTTTTATTTTAGGGCTATCACAATTAGTTTTTGTATATGTGGTAATTAAAACTATTCGCGGTGGCAAACCAGCAACTGCACAGGTCTGGGATGGCGCAGAAGGATTTATTTGGCAGGTACCCTCGCCAGCACCACATCATACATTTACTATTCCACCACGTATGCATCCTAGCAGTGGCTAATAATATTTTTGTTATTTGGGCATTAGTTTTATGTAGCATAACAATGTTACTAGCATGGTTCATGCTGCGCGGAAAAAAATTATTACGCAATATGGTTGTAGCGGTGATAGCCATGACCAGTTTTTCTTTTATGTTAGTGCCACTGTATAATGTATTTTGCGATGTGACTGGGCTGAATGGCAAATTGGACTTATCGGTTGCTGCAGCAACTACGAAAGGAGTAGATCTATCACGGCTTGTCATAGTTGAATTTGTAGTCAATAACAATGCCAATATGCCATGGCAATTTAAACCCAAAGATACGGTATTACAAGTTCATCCTGGTGAATTAACTGCTACCGCATATTATGCCCATAATCCAACTACACGTACTATGTATGCACAAGCTATTCCTAGTATCAGTCCGGCACGAGTTAGAAAATACTTTAAAAAAGTGGAATGTTTTTGTTTTAACCAACAAAAGCTTGGTCCTGGGGAAATGGCACATTTGAATTTACAATTCTATTTAGATCCAGAGTTTCCAGCAGATGTAGAACGAGTAACTTTAGCCTACACTATCTTTGATATAACTGCGCAGGAGCACTAAATGTCAGAACCAGCAAAATATTATGTTCCGCAACCAAGTAAATGGCCGATCATTGCCTCGGTGGGATTGGGCTTGTTGGCTATTGGTGCTGCTACCTGGTTTCATGGCAGTGTGTATGGGCCGTATGTAGTGACATTAGGTATATTTTTCATTATTTATATCATGTTTGGTTGGTTTGGCGAAGTGATTGACGAGAGTCAAAGTGGTCTATATACCGCGCAAAATGATCGCACCTTTAGATTAGGCATGTTTTGGTTTATATTTTCGGAAGTGATGTTTTTTGCAGGGTTTTTTGGTGCATTGTTTTATGCTAGAAACTTTTCTGTGCCATGGTTAGGTGGTGAGGGGGCATTTACCAAGCTTGGTACGCATGAATTTCTTTGGCCACAATTTACAGCCCAGTGGCCGTTGTTACATAATCCTAATCCACAAATGTTTGTGAATCCTGTGCGAGATATGCGTCCGTTGTGGTTGCCATTGTTCAATACGGCAATATTATTGGCTTCTAGTGTGACTATTACGATTGCTCATCATGCGTTGTTATTAGGTAATCGCCGACGTTTAACAATGATGATGTCAGTCACGGTATTATTAGGTGCAATATTTTTATGTCTACAGGCATATGAATATCATGAAGCATATACAGTGCTAAAATTAAAATTAAGTTCCGGCATATATGGCACGACGTTTTTTATGCTTACTGGGTTTCATGGTGCACACGTAACAATTGGTACGGTCATGTTGTCTGTGATGCTGTTGCGTTGCTTACGTGGAGATTTTACTCCCAAACAGCATTTTGCTTTTGAGGCTTCTGCTTGGTACTGGCATTTTGTTGATGTAGTATGGTTATTTTTATTCTTGTATGTATATGTTTTACCATTACGTTGATGGCATTAGCGTCGTTCTTTTTTAGACGTGTTGCTTTGTTGTGGTTTATTGTTAGCGGCAAAATACTTTTTAATAACTGGATCCTCTTCTTCTAATTTAAGAAAAGTGACACTTGAGTCATGTTTTTTGTCTATATATTTTTTACCCTGATTTACCCCATAATCGATAGCGGTGTTTTCACTATCAAAAACTTCATCGATCGCCAAAGTCTTTTTCAATTGACGGCTTGGTAAATGCATGTGTATATTCACATTAATATTGTATTTAGCAGGAGACTCAATTCTAACATAGGTATAATAGGCTATTAGACAATCACGATAGTCTAGCTTACCTTCTGTTTTTAAATATGCTCTGGCGTTATCCATAGTCGTCTCATTGATAAACTAAGTGCTTCTATTATTTAAGTATAGATTGGTTATTGGTTAATTGTAATAATAGTGTATATACAAAGTATATTTAATTTAGCCTCTAAAATGCTACCATAAGCATATGTTTGGAAATGTAAATGGGGGGGGCCTATGAAAGCAATGATTTTAGCGGCTGGTAGGGGCGAACGTATGTTGCCTTTGACGGCACAAACACCCAAGCCGTTACTAATGGTGCAAGGCAAACCATTAATTGTACATCATATTCTGTCTTTAGTGCGTGCTGGGGTTACTGATATTGTAATTAATATTTGGTATTTGGGAGCGCAGATTCAAAATTTGCTTGGGGATGGCGCACAATTTGGGGTGCGTATTTATTATTCAGTAGAAACACAATTATTAGATACCGGTGGTGGGATTGCACGCTGTTTGCCACAGTTAAGCCCAGATCCATTTATAGTTTTGAGCGCAGATATTTTTACCAATTTTTCTTTGGCAACGTTGCCGCAACAACCGCAGGGGTTGGCGCATTTAGTGATGGTTGATAATCCAGAATATTTATCACAAGGTGATTTCTTGTTAGACAAAGGACGGATAAGTTTAACTGGCGATGGCAATAAATATACCTATGCCAATATAGCGGTGTTACGGCCAGAATTTTTTGTTAATGCATCGCAAGGTCCTTTCCCATTACGCGATTTATTTTTTAAGCATATTGCGGCAGGAAAAGTTACCGGACAGTATTTTAATGACGTTTGGTATAATGTTGGTACGCCTGCAGATTTAGAGTTGGTTAATCAATCTTGATGATAATAGGTGGTAAATTAGTTGGCGCTATTTTAGGGTTTATTTCTTACGGCCCAGCGGGTTTGATTTTGGGTTTGGTGTTAGGGCAAATATTTGATCGTGCTTTAAGCAAGATTTTGTATACACCAAAACATCCCAACGCAGTACGGCTAGTATTTTTCAAAACCGTCTTTCAAATTATGGGTTATTTAGCTAAAGCTGATGGGGTAGTTACTGAACAAGAAATTTCCGTCGCGCGGAACATAATGTTGCATGATTTTAAATTAGATAAAGAACAGATGTTGCTGGCCATAGAGTTTTTTAACCAAGGAAAAAAATCTAATTTTGATCTGCTAGAAGCATTGAATAAGTTTAGATCTTCATGTGGTAAGTTTGCAGATTTGCGACATTTCTTCCTGGAGCTATTGGTAAAATCATGCTTAGTAAATAACAGGTTGCGTGAAGAAAAACGTGTGCAATTAATTTTGATTTGCAATAGTTTGGGCATTCAGCTTTCAGAGTTAGATTACCAATTACGTATTTATGGCGCGCAGCCGTACACTACGAATAAGAGCTATAATTATCATGACACTACAGATTCAAAATTTAAACACGATGATGAATTGACATTGGCTTATAACATGTTAGGGGTAAAGTCGACGGACGATATTAATACCATTAAAAATGCATACAGGCGATTGATGAGTAAATATCATCCAGATAAGTTGGTTGCTAAGGGCCTACCACCCGAAATGATGAATATCGCCAAAGAAAAAACGCAAAAAATTGCCGCCGCATATGATCTTATTATGCGGAGTAGAGGATGATTGTCAAAGTTATTCGACTAATATTTGGCTGTTTATTGCTGATTGCTAGCAACATGGTGCTAGCGAAAACAGCTGTTACGGCTGGTTATGGTAGTGGGAATAGTAGATCAGAAATCTATAGACTTAATATACAACGTGCTTGGAGTAGTCATGCTAAGCAAAGTCGCTTTACTGGCTACTGGGAGTTAGCCTTTACCAAAGTAAACAGTAATGATAAAGTTGCTATTGCGAATAATAATTCGACACAGATTTTTTCGGCATCAGCCGCCTTACGCATTCCATATCGTTTTGTTTTAGATTGGGTTGTTGATATTGGCTTTGGCTTTGCAAATAGTTCAGATCGAGTTGTAGTTGGCAGAGATCTTGGTAGCAACCTTGTATTTGAAGATAGAGTTGGTATAAGTATTTTGCCTGGCCGTGCGCGACGCTTAGAAATAGGGTATCGATTTATACATTATTCTAATGCGTATTTAGCTGGAACAAATCAAGGATTAAACATACATTTATTTACTTTGGGTTATTGGTTTTATTAAATAATGCAATCATCAGTAATTGCTCCTTCTATTTTAGCAGCAAATTTAGCTAATCTTGGTGCAGATGTTGCTGCGGCTGTAGCCGCTGGTGCAGATTGGCTGCATTTTGATGTAATGGATAATCATTTTGTCCCAAATCTATCTTTCGGTCCAGATTTATGTAAAGCGTTACGTGCTTATGGGATCAGTGTACCAATTGATGTGCACATAATGGCCAAACCATTGGATAATTTGATTATGCCTTTTGCTGTAGCTGGTGCAAGCTCAATTAGCTTTCATCTAGAAGCTAGTGCTAATGTTGAGCAAACTATAGAGTTAATTAAAACACACGGCTGTAAAGTAGGGTTGGTATTTAATCCTGATGTGCCAGTAGATTTACCGATGAATTTACGCGATAAGATTGATTTAGTATTGTTAATGTCAGTATACCCAGGATTTGGTGGACAAAAATTTATCCCACAAATGCTAGAAAAAATTAAAACCACACGTCAACTATTAGATAGTTGGGATAACAACATTCGCTTACAAATAGATGGCGGTGTTAATTTAGATAACATTGGTGCTATAGCGCAGGCAGGGGCAGATACATTTGTTGCTGGGGCTATTTTTCGCAACAAGATGCAAGATTATCCGCTAGTATTACAACGATTTCGACAAGCAATATTGCAGCAAAACTAGTAGTGAAAATATTATGGAAGATTTTTTATTTTTAGAGCAGCATTTAAGTTCTGAGGAACGTGCCGTCAAGGATAGAGTGCATAAATTTGTACGTGAGCATGCCATTAATAAAATGACTGATGCGTATGAACAAGCCATTTTTCCCCTAGAGTTTATTAAAGAGCTCGCCGCATTAGGTTTATTTGGTCTTACTATTCCGACTAAATTTGGCGGTGGTGGAGCTAGTTATTTAGCGTATGGTTTAGCTTGCCAAGAATTGGAATATGGGGATAGCAGCTTGCGTAGTTTTGTTTCTGTGCAAAATTCTTTATGTATGTATCCGATTTTAATTTTTGGCAATAACGAACAAAAACAACATTGGTTGCCGAAGATGGCGAAAGGCGAAGTTATAGGTTGCTTTGCTTTAACAGAAATAGATGCAGGTTCAGATCCTACCAGCATGCTCACCACTGCAACTAAGGTTGCAGCTGGTTGGGAATTGAATGGTACTAAAATGTGGATTACTAATGCGCCAATTGCAGATTTAGCCATAATCTGGGCAAAAACCACGCAGGGCATAGAAGCATTCTTAGTAGAAAAAGATTTTCCTGGCTTTAGTACTAAAAAAATTCAACATAAAATGTGTTTGCGTACTTCAATTACCGGTGAAATAACTTTAGATCGTTGTATTGTGCCAGAAACACATTATTTATCTGGTACTGCCAAAGGATTGTCGGCGGCATTAGAATGTTTAAATCAAGCTAGATATAGTATTGCATGGGGCGCTATAGGTGCTGCGATCGCTTGTTATGAAACCGCTTTAGAATATTGTAAAACACGCAAACAGTTTGGCAAATCTTTAGCCAGTTTTCAGTTGATACAAAAAGATTTGGTGGACATGTTTACCGAAATTATCAAAGCACAGAGTTTGAATATGCAAGTTGCGCGTTTAAAAGATACTAGTAGTTGTAATTATGCAATTATATCAATGGCAAAAATGAATGCCTGTCTTCAAGCGTTAAATATAGCGCGTAGTGCTAGAAACTTGTTGGGGGCAAGAGGTATAACCTTAGAATCGCAAATTATTCGCCACATGAATAATTTAGAAGCAGTCTTCACTTATGAAGGTACGGACAACATTCATCATCTCATTCTGGGCCGTTATTTAACCGGGATTTCAGCTTTTGGATAAAAAAACCGGTATTCTCTTACTTAATCTTGGGACTCCGGCAGCGCCAGATATCATAGCGGTTGGTAAATATTTACGTGAATTTTTATCTGATCCACGAGTTATAGAATTGCCAGCTTTTTTGCGGTGGTGCTTGGTGAATCTATGTATTGTGCCGTTTCGAACTAAACGTGTAGCACATGCTTATGCGGCGATTTGGCAAGTAGATGGATCGCCACTATTAATTAATACACAAAAAATACAAAGTGAGCTACAAAAAGTTGTTGCTGCTAATTGTACGGTGGTTTTCGGCATGCGTTATGGACAACCGAATATTGCACAAGCTTTGCAAACATTACAGCAGCAAAATATAGATCATATAATCGTTATGCCATTATTTCCACAATATTCCGCAGCTGTAACTGGTTCAGCATTAGCGGAGGTATTGCGGGTTTTAAGCCTTAATAAAAATATTCCCGCATGTACATTGTGGGATGATTTTTTCGATCATCCTGCGTACATTAAGGCTATGGTTAAAAGTATCCAGCCGTATTTGCATGCTAAGTACGATTATGTATTATTTAGCTATCATGGTTTACCTAAAAAACAAGCGGTAGTTGGCAAACACTGTTATCGTAGCAAGTGTCTGCAAACGGCAACATTAATCGCGCAAGAATTAGCCTTGTCGCCACGGCAATGGGGTATAAGTTTTCAATCCAGATTAGGTAAATTGGAATGGCTTAAACCTTATACAGATGACATGCTAGTAACCTTGCGCCAACAAGATATAGATAACTTGCTGGTAGTTTGCCCATCATTTATTGTCGATTGTTTAGAAACTTTAGAAGAAATAGGTATAAGAGCTGCAGGGCAATGGCGTAGTTTGGGTGGGGCTAGTTTGCAATTAATTCCGTGCCTAAATGCGCAACCATATTGGATTGCTGCTCTGCAAGAAATTCTTGCGGTGTGACCAAATATTCTAGATATTGTTCTTGCCTAAATACTTCTATAGGAAAGGTATAGTTTGGTAGTAAAGCACAAATCAGTTTTAGCGCTGTTGCTACGTTTTGTACTTCAACATGGTTAATTTTAATAATAATATCGCCTGGTAGAATACCAGCATTTTGTCCAGGGCTATTACGAATAGTATCTTGCACATATACGCCATTGTGATCGGGGAACTTTAAATATCGCATAATTTTTGGAGTTAATTCCGCCATTTTTAAACCAATAAAACTTTTAGGCAAAGATGCTGTTTTAGCTATCGATACATTATTGCCATCTGGTAATGAGATTTGTGTATTAATTAGAGTATGGTTGTGAATATTGTTAGGCATGAATATATGTATGCTGACGGCTATTAACAAGCCTATTAGCATATAGATGAATGATTTATTACCATATCTTTGCATTATTAGCATGCTCTCTATTTAATCTTTTAACCAAATCTAAAGTGCGTTTTAGGTCAATTTCAGTCACATCATAACCTTGGTTATCATTTGTTAATGATTGGATGTATTTGCTGTACCATTTGTCTTTATAATTTCCATAATAGCGTAGGCCACGCAGTTGCGCAAAAACACGGTAAAATGAGGTGTTTGGTACTGAGTAAAACTCTAATAAAGTGGCATTATCAGGTAAAAATACTAAATGCGTTAATCCATTGCCGTGTGCACCTATTAATAAGTCGGTATTCGCAATAATTTGTAATTGATCTTTAAAAGTAAGCGTGGCAAAATCTACTACATTGACAGGTATATTAGTGATTTGCTCAATATTAGTAATTAGATTTTTTTCTATTTTCTCATCCATTTTCCTTCTGTTAGTGCGTTTGGAGTAAGTGATGCGTAAATGTGTTGGGGGTAGAGTGATTTTAACTTGCATGTTATACAAAAGTTGATCTCGCATATTTTTTAATCTAGATGGTTTGTAATATTGTCGTGCACCTCCATTCATATTTATATAATAAGAAATAGGGTTTAAATGCGAAAGTACTCTGCTAGAAATGAAAATGTTTGGTGCTTCCAAACGCAAATCAGCTGGTAAATCTTTGAGTAAACCAATCGTAGCGTTGGGGAACAGTAGCGTTAGTAGTTGTAATGTTATATTGTTGGTGCCGTGCCATGCTTGATCCATAGTAGATGATTGTGCAAAATTAAATAAAATCATTTTTACATTGGCGGGGTTTTTATAAGTCAAAAAATTCCAAATTCCTAGCAGATGTTCCATAAAATGGAAATAGTGCACGACCATTCCAACACTATCATCGGTAATTATTAGCAAATCGCCATTTATTTTTTTAATGTTGGTGATGTGGTGTGGAGATTGGCTAGTAATAAAGGCGTTATCTAGTTGTAATGCAGAGGATTTATAATTGCTGGACCCGCGTACGGTTTTGTCCCATATATCTAAACTAGCATTGGTAAAAGTTACAAAAGGCAAATCATTATGCTTTAATGTTGCTAATGTTAAACAAATGACAACAAATGTAACAATTAATTTCATGTTTACACGTATTAATCCGATAATTCTGTGGTGTTACGTCCTTTTTCTTTGGCACGGTATAATGCTTGGTCTGCCGCGGCCAATAATGATTCTAGATCTTGATATTGATCTATGCTCGATATGCCGGCACTAAACGATATTTTGAATTCTTGTCCATTAGCACGATGACTGCGATGCGATAATGCTTCACGAAAAGAGTTAACGGCTTGTTTGGCATTATTGCCGGTGGTGTAAGGGAAAATAATTGTAAATTCTTCACCACCAGAACGTGTTACTATATCACTTTTTCTAATCCTAGCTTGTAAAAACTCAGAAAATTCACGTAATATTTGATCGCCCATCAAATGGCCATAGGTATCATTTATGTTTTTAAAATGATCTAGATCGATTAAAGCTATGGAGAAATCTAAACTGTAGCGCAAGCAGGAGTCTAATAGATTTACCACCTGATCTTTAATTTTACTAAACAACATTAAACCGGTTAATCCATCGGTAAAAATTAAATGCTTGGTTTGTCTAGATCTTTGAATTCTGTTTAGGACAGTATCTACTAAATGTCTGGGCTTAAACGGTTTGAGAATAAAGTCATCTGCACCTGCACTGCGCATTTTAAATTGTTTATTTATATCAGTTTCACCAGACATAATAACTATAGGGATGGTGGAAAAATTTTGATGTTGTCTTATAACGCTAGCCATCTCTACTCCGTTAATATCTGGCATATACATGTCTAGCAAAATCAAATCCGGATCAAATGTTATTATTCTTTCGAAAATATTTTCTAGCTTGCTTAGTGTTAATATCTGTATGTTGGCGTTTTCAAGAATGGTTGTACAATATTGAGCAGATATTTTATCATCATCAACAATTAAAACTTTATGTTTAACATTTTGTTGCAATGGTATAATTACATCTAAAATGGTTTTTAAATCGGCTAAGTTAAAAGTTTTACATAGGAATGCATCGCTACCACTGCGTACAGCATTTACCCTTGCTTGTAAATCGTCACGTGCTGACATATAAATTATTGGGCAAGGTACTTCATCTTTCTTTTTTAAAGTGGCTATAAAGTCAGTGCCAGCATTTTTGTTTTCACCAAAAATTATATCGACGAAAACAGAATCTGGTTGATATGTAAACAGGCTAGATTGTAATTGTGTTAGCTCCAAAATTTTTCTAGTGCGGTAACCTAAATGTTCTAATTGTGCCGATAACATGTCACAAAAATGAATATCATCATCAACAATTAGTATTAAAGGTGCTTTTTGGCGATTAATTTCATATTGTTCAGCAACAATTTGTTCACCAATGTTATCATGTGCGTCATGCATATAGCTTATTAAATTCTGAAATGAGTCCTTTAAAGCTTTTATATCATCGGTAGATAAATTTTCGTTATTCTTTAATTTATCCAAGAGAGCTTCTATCTTACCGGCTGTTTCATTAATTACTATGAAACCATGTCCTCCACTTATCCCACGTAAATTGTGTAATTCTTGGGTAATTAGTTGTATGCTTTGTTTACCCCAATTTTCATAAAGGCCGTTGCATAATTCTTGTAATTTATTAATCCTATCCGGTAAAGAGTCAATAAATTCTTCTCTTATTGCCTCTATTTTTTCCGTAAAACTTTTTTTCATGCCCCTTCTCTTATGCGCTACCCCTTACCTTTTAAGTATAGGATTACATGCTAAATTGGCGCTAAAATATGGCTATTTTATAAAATTTAGTTATAATAGGTCGAATATTTGCTCTATAATTTATGTGTAATTATGAACGACTCGCCAAATCAAGCCAGAAGCTCTAATATTAACTCTAAAAGGGTTAGGGTTGCCGTGCATTTAGCAGATTTCACCGAAAATCTATCTTGTCCTTTGCCGAATATGGTTTTGTGGAATATGCACCCAAAAGTATATTTAGCTTTTGATGCCGATAATCAAGCCATATGTCCTTATTGTTCAACGCATTATGTAGTGGCACATGACTAAAAAAATACTGGTAGTAGGTCCTTCTTGGGTCGGCGACATGGTTATGGCCCAGTCTTTGTTCAAATTGATGAAAAAATCAGCTATTGATATTGAACTAGATGTGCTGGCGCCAATGTGGAGTTTGCCAGTATTGCAGCGCATGCCAGAGGTTAACCAGATTATCCCGTTGCCTTTAACGCATGGCCAATTTGGGTTACGCACTAGATGGGCTGTCGCTAAACAGCTACGTTTAGCAAACTATGCGCAGGCCGTAGTTTTAGCTAATAGTTGGAAGTCGGCATTGATTCCGTGGCTAGCAAAAATTCCAATACGTACTGGCTGGCTTGGAGAAATGCGTTGGGGTTTACTAAATGATGTGCGTTATTTAAACAAAAACAAATTACCCCAAATGGTACAGCGTTATGCAGCATTAGGTTTACCAGCGCAACAGGATTTACCTAGCGATTTACCAACGCCACAATTATTGGCGCCAGCGTATGCAGTGGCAGCAACACTGCAAAAATTTAATCTAGATGTTTCTCGACCGATTTTAGCCTTATGCCCGGGTGCGGCATATGGTCCAGCCAAACGTTGGCCAGAAGAATATTTTGCCAAAATTGCTACGGATAAGTTGGCACAAGGCTGGCAAGTATGGTTATTTGGTTCGCAGCAAGATGTTGTTGTGATTAACAAAATACAAAGTGTGTTAGATCAGCCTAGCATAAGTTTTGCTGGTAAAATAAATTTACTAGAGACTATAGATTTATTGTCTAATGCTAGTGCTGTAGTTACGAATGATTCTGGTTTGTTGCATATATCCGCTAGTTTAAATAAACCACTAGTAGCAATTTATGGTTCTACTAGTGCTACCTTTACCCCTCCATTGGGTATAAAATCTAAAGTGTTGCAAGAGCAACTAGCATGCAGACCATGTTTTAAACGTGAATGCCCGTTGCAACATATGCAGTGCATGCACAAAATAAAACCAGAACGAGTGTTGCAAGCTATTGCCGAATTAGAGGAAATTTAAGATGCGGGTGTTGCTGATTAAATTGTCGTCTATGGGCGATATTATTCATACACTGCCAGCCATCACTGATGCAGTAAAAGCAAACCCAGCATTGCGTTTTACTTGGGTTGTAGAAGACGCATTTCAAGAAATCCCACGCTGGCATACTGCAGTAGAAGAGGTCATTACATTGCCCTTGCGTAAACGTAATTGGCCACAGATTTGGCGAGCACTGCGGCAAATTAGAGCGACAAATTATGATTTAGTTATTGATGCGCAAGGATTATTGAAGAGCGCAATTATAGCTAAATATGCACGAACTAAGCGCTCGGCTGGCTTTGATTGGCAATCAGCGCGTGAAGCATTAGCCAGTATTTTTTATAAGCATAAATATGCAGTTGAACGTGAGCAGCATGCAGTAGATCGCTTGCGACAATTATTCGCGCAAATATTTAATTACCAAATAACAGATGGTTTAGATTATGGTATTGCATGGCAAGGTTTAACGCACGGTAAAACTAATAATAAACCGTATTTGGTTTTTTTACACGGTACAACTTGGGCTAGTAAACATTGGCCTGATGAATATTGGGTGCAGTTGGCAAATTTGGTCGCGGAACATGGTTTTAATGTACAGGTTACTTGGGCTAATGCTCCACAAAAAGCACGGGCACAAATGTTGGCGCAACGCTGTGCCAATGTGATTATGTTACCACATCTGACTTTGCAGCAAGCGCTAAATGTTTTGCAGCATGCTCATGGCGTAGTCGCAGTTGATACTGGTTTTGCGCATTTATCCGCGGCATTAGATAAGCCAATAGTTGCAATTTATGGTCCGACTCCAGTGCTTAAATCAGGCGCCAAAGGGAACTACAGTATTAATTTAGCGGCACAGTTTGCTTGTGCTCCGTGTGGCATGCGTGAATGCACTTATAAAGGTGTTGCCGCAGTTAGCCCCGCGTGTTTTCAGAGGATCACACCGGCTATGGTGTGGCAAAAGTTGGTTCAGCTGCTGCAAAAGCATGGTCAATTTGCAACACGTGAGCTAGTGTATTGAGCGGATCGTGTATTTTTTGCAACACATATGCAGCTTTGCGAGCATTAGCTTGAAAAAATGCGTAATTAGCAATAACCGTCTCAATTGCTGAATGTATTTTCGTAAGCTCCAGATCTGCTAATACTATGCCAGCATTAAATTTTTCTACCACTTCACCTATCCAAATGCCAGAAACAGTTATAAGTGGACAACCGGCATAAAATGCGTCTAAGGCAACTCCACTAATTTTATCGTGAAAATAACTATTTTCATATAATAATAAACATATGGCGTTATTAAATTGCTGTAAATATTGTGCGCGCTCCAATGTAAGGTGATGTAACTGTAAATGGTCTTTCGGGAGATTTTTTAATATTTTTAATGCTTGTGCAGTAGGCGCATCGTAACGCTGTGAATGTGGCATGGATATTTGAATCTCAAAAGGGATTTGAATATTTTTTTGACGTAAATATTGTAATAAATTGACAACTAATGGAAAACCTTTGTCGGCACGTGCCGCGCCGGCGTACAGGATTTTATGGAACTCGGCTGTTGTATTATTGCTATTATGCGATCTAGAGTAAGTTGGAACTGGTATGGTAGTGCAATTTTTATAACCATTTTGTCTGAAAATATTTTCTAGTTTATCAGTAGATGTTAAAATTTGTATGTATTGTGGATCTTTAGCTATCTTTTTTAATATGGCTAATTTTCTGATGGTTTGTTTGAATTGATGAAAATATAAAAATACTTTTGCTTTACTAGGGAGTATTTTGGAGTAAAAGCTAATAATTTGTAGATCTAGCAATTCACTAGTAGTAACAAAGATAATGTCATTGGAGCGCAGTAATTTAAAATATAAGAATAGCTTTTGCACGCGGCGAAAGCGGCGATGAAAGTATGCATGTACGCTGCAGCTTAAATCATTAAATAAAGATTTACCTCGTTTGTCTAGCCATACATGTATTGGATATTGATAAGTGCTATTTGCTTGCAAGATACTGAGGATATGGCTGTGAGCATGCCCAGTTTGGTCGGACAGCGTTGCCTCTATAATATGCAAGTTACCCATAAATTACACCTTAAAAATTTAGTCAAATGCCAAAAAATGATGGATTTTGGCGTTGTATTAGCCTTTGAAATAAATTATGCTGGCCACTAGTTTGCACGGAGTATACCATGGTTTTTTCGTGCCTATCAAAGCCATAAACTTGGATATTAACATGACAACTAACAAAGATATTATTAAAATGAATTTTTCTTCCGCGAAGGTTTTGATTGTAGGCGATGTCATGCTTGATCAATACTGGCATGGCGGGACATCACGTATTTCTCCAGAGGCACCAGTACCAGTTGTTAAAATCAAAAAAACTGATAATCGTCCTGGCGGTGCAGCGAATGTTGCGGCTAATCTGGTTGCTTTAGGGTGTCAAATAAAATTGTTAGGGGCAGTAGGTAAGGATACGGCTGGTGAATTGCTACATGGTTTATTGCAAAGCAAAAATATTCCGCATGCGCTTAGCGTTTTAGATGACTTTTCCACCATAGTTAAATTGCGAGTATTGTGTCGCCATCAGCAAATGATACGTTTAGATCATGAAGAAGATAGCGGAGATTTTTCTGCTAGTAATCTAAAAGTAATTTATGATTTATATGCGAGTGAAATTAATAATTATAAGACTTTGGTATTATCTGATTATGCTAAAGGCGTGTTAACTGATCCAAAACCATACATAGAGGTGGCAAATGCCTTTGGGGTACGTGTTATAGTCGATCCCAAACAACATGATTTTACTGCTTATAAAGGTGCATATATTGTGAAGCCTAATTTAGGTGAATTTGAAAGAGTTGTTGGCAAGTGTTTATCTTTAGAAACTTTGGAAGAAAGAGCGCGTAATTTATTAGCTGCTACTGGGATAGATAATTTAGTGATAACACGTGGTGGTGAAGGTTTAACGGTGGTACCAGCTACTGGGCCAGTGTTGCATTTACCAGCTTGTAGTAGTGAAGTATATGATGTAACTGGTGCAGGTGATACTGTTTTAGCAGTATTAGCCGCGGGCTTAAGCGCAGATCTAGATTTAGCCAAGGCTGCACACTTAAGTACTATTGCGGCTGGGTTGGCAGTATCAAAGGTTGGTACCAGCAGTATTTCACTACAAGAATTAAAAGATGCAGTACAGCAACCACAAGATTTGCCATTGGGAATTATGCAACCTGAAGCATTATGTGAAGTAATTAAGCTCAGTCAAGCACGGGGTGAAAAGGTAGTATTTGTTAATGGATGTTATGATTTAGTCCACTATGGGCATATTCGTTATTTAGAAAAAGCTCGTGCATTAGGTGATCGTCTAGTAGTTGGCATCAACACGGACGCTTCTGTTAAACGTTTAAAAGGTCCAGAGCGCCCAGTATACAATGTGCAGCAGCGTATGGAAGTATTGGCGGCATTAAAAGCGGTGGATTGGGTTGTGCCATTTGATGAAAATACCCCAGGCCGGTTGGTTGAATATTTAAATCCTAATATTTTAGCTAAGGGTGACGAGCATTTTAAATCTATAGAGCAGATCCCTGCCACGGAAGGTGTTGATCATGTTTTAAGGAATGGGGGTGAAGTGCATTTGATTGCCAGGACCCCTGATTGTTCTTCAACGCATATGTTGAATGTTTTGGGTGCAGAAGTAAAATAGGTTTATATCTTCTATTAATAATTAGTTATTAATTATGATGATTGATAGTGTTTAAATTATAATTATATATAGAGGTTGTGTATGGCATTAAGTGCAGAAGAAAAAAAGGGATTAATTCCCAGTTTTTTTCAGGGGGTATTATATAAGCAGGGCCTTTCTAGTGAAGCTATTGCTCAAAAGGAAAAAGAATGGGAATTGTTGGCGATTAAAACGGTGCGTAGCATAGCTGACAAGTTCCAACATGATTTATCTGCCATGTTGGAATATATTAGTGAAGACGATATTAGTTTTTTCACTGGTATTGATCTAGATGTAGATTTCAATGTTCCTGCTCCTACAAAATTTGAATCTGTAATGATTTGTGTTAATCCAGCAGAAACTACAATCAAAATTGATATGTCATTAGGAGATAGAAGGTTTGATTCTGGTTTCTGTATTTCCCATCTCCAAACGTTGGTGGATTTTATAATAGCAAACGGAGAAATGATTGATCACAATAAAGCAGATTTTAAAGCCATGAACTCTAATTTAGATTTGAATGCCGATACAAAAGTGTTCCAAATTGAACCATCCCTATTCTCAAATTTCTATAAAAAAAATAAAGACATATTAGTTAAAGAGTCTTTAGAAGAAACCAGGGAGGCTTTTCATGATTTTTTTGGAGATTATCTAAAATGCTTTAAGAAAGGCTGTAGTGATGAAGAGGCTTATGTGGAGTATTGGGTGATGCGTAGAAATGAGTACCAGCTATCAAAGCAAAACAATACTACGACACTGAAACCAAGATTGTAGAACTGAGAAAAATTTTATGTTTTCCACGACCTAGTATTGAGGAGTGTAGATATTAACTTGACGTTAAAGAGTGTATTTTGGAGTTTTTTTCGCATATGTGCCAAGTTTTGTAGCAGCTATCATCGCCATATTTTTACCTAGAGTAAAACCGGCTTTTTCAGCTAATGTAGTAACATCACGTAATTCTTTAACGGTTAAATTTATATAAATATTTATCTATCCCGTATACGATTAATTCATAATCTATGGTTGCCATTGTAATATATTCTAATGCTCTCGCGTTATAATGAAATCAATCAAATCTATGGCTGCAGTACGGTATGCAGTATTCTGTAATTCCATTATAGCTTGTTTAGCTAAATTTGCTTCTCGTTTAGCAAAATTTAGAGTGTAGTTGATGGCGTCGGAGTTTAAGATCATTTGTTGTATGTAGTGGAAATCAACACTGCCAGGGTCATGCAGCGCATCAACAATAATGGCGCGCTGTTTTTCCGTACCATGTTTATACAAATAAATTAAAGGCATAGTCGGTTTACCTTCGGCCAAATCGTTGCCTAATAGCTTGCCAAAATCAGCGGCATTGGCTTGATAATCCAAGACATCATCTACTAATTGATAAGCAGTACCCAAATGTAAGCCATACTGCGCACAGACGCTTTGAATATGTGGCTCAGCATTGGCCAACAGAGCACCTATTTCGGTTGCAGCGGCAAACAACGTAGAAGTTTTACAGCGGATTACGTTTAAATAATCAGTTTCTTCAATGGCTATATTATTTTTATGCAGTAATTGTAGTACCTCGCCTTCGGCAATAACATTGGTAGCATTAGCAATTACGTCAAGTATAGCCATATTGTCGGCTTTGACCATAAGTTGAAAAGCGCGTGAATATAGAAAATCACCAACTAACACGGCTGATGCACATCCCCATTTATTATTAGCAGTGGCTTGGCCGCGACGTAATATGGCACTGTCTACGATGTCGTCATGTAGCAGAGTAGCGGTATGAATAAATTCTATTACCGTTGCCATGGTGATTTGCTGTTGGCCATGATAGCCACAGGCCTTAGCACAGATTAGCAGTAATAACGGTCGAATGCGTTTACCACCGTTTTGCACTATATATTGGCCTATGTCTTGTACTAAAGCGACTTTAGAGTGCAAACTGGCAATAATTAGTTTGTCAACTTTATTTAAATCGTCTGATACGGTTTGTTTGAGCTTGGTTAATAGCATTTACTCAGAATATCCCCGAAAAAAAAGATGGTCAACTCTTGCTAGTTGTGGCGCTTTTGCGTAACATATCCAACCTTAACACAATAGAATTATTTTGGGAGTGGGCGATGTACGCGGTTATAGTAAGCGGCGGAAAGCAATACCGAGTTAAAGAAGGCCAGTATCTTAATTTGGCAAAAATTGAACAGGAAACAGGATCTACAGTAGAGTTTGGACAAATTCTGCTAGTTGGTGAAGGTGACGCAGTTAAAGTTGGCACACCTTTTGTTGCCGGGTGCACTGTAGTGGGGGTTGTCGAAGATCACGGTCGTGCAGATAAAATTAGAATTATCAAAATGAAGCGCCGTAAGCACCACATGAAGCATATCGGCCATCGTCAATGGTACACAAAGGTTAGAATTACGGCTATCAATACAGCCGCGTAAGAACTGGAGTAAATAAATGGCACATAAGAAAGCGGGTGGTAGTACGAAGAACGGTCGTGACTCCGAACCGAAGTATTTAGGTATAAAACTATTTGGTGGTCAGTTTGCGACTGCTGGTAGCATTTTGGTCAGACAGCGTGGTACTAAGTTTCATCCTGGCAAAAATGTTGGTCGTGGTGGCGATGATACTCTGTTTGCAAAGATGGCTGGTTTTGTACAGTTCCGTGTGGCTGGACCGAATAAGCGTAGATTTGTAAGCATTGTTCCGCAAGAAGAATCTAAGTAGACCTTAATGTTTACTTACTGAAAGAAAGCCTCGTTTGTCGCGGGGTTTTTTTTTGTTTGTATTTTTATATTCAAATTTTACTAGTAGTTTTTAAATAAAATGAAATTTGTTGATGAAGCTGTTATTCATGTTTACGCTGGTAAAGGTGGTGACGGCTGTATGAGCTTTAGACGAGAAAAGTATATTCCATTCGGCGGTCCAAACGGTGGTGATGGCGGTGATGGTGGTAGCGTCTATTTACAAGCCGATCCAGACTTAAATACCTTAGTAGATTATCGTTTTAATCGTTTACACCGTGCGCAAAATGGTCGGCCAGGGCAGGGCAGCAATTGTACTGGCCATGGTGGTGCAGATTTAGTTTTGCCGGTACCAGTGGGTACTATCGTGTGGAATATCGAGACTGGCGAGCAAATTGCTGATATTAACGTTGCTGGTGAAAAAGTCTTAGTTGCGCAAGGGGGCTTTCATGGCTTGGGGAATTTACGTTTTAAAAGTAGTATTAATCGTGCACCGCGTAAAACTACTAAAGGTACAGCTGGTGAAGAACGTGAATTGCGTTTGGAGTTGCGCTTATTAGCGGATGTAGGCTTGTTGGGGATGCCAAATGCTGGCAAGTCTACGTTTATTCGCTCGGTGTCAGCGGCAACGCCTAAAGTGGCTGATTATCCATTTACCACTCTGCATCCTAATTTAGGAGTGGTGCGAATTGGTCAAGGACAAAGTTTTGTGATAGCGGACATTCCTGGCGTAATAGAGGGAGCAGCAGAAGGCGCTGGCTTAGGCTTACAATTTTTGCGACATTTGACCAGGACTAATTTAATATTGCATTTAGTGGATATAGCGCCGTTAGATGAAAGTGACCCGATTGAATCAGTAAAGAAACTACATATAGAATTAGAAAAATATAGTGCTGAGTTGGCGGCAAAGCCTTGTTGGTTAGTGTTAAATAAAATAGATTTAATATTGCCAGAGGAAGTGGCATATTATGTGGAAAAATTTAAACAAATACTGGCCTGGACAGCGCCGGTCTTTGCCATTTCTGGGTTAAGTGGTGCTGGCACGAAGGAACTATGTAAAGCAATAATGACGCATATTGCAACAAATAAGGAACAAAGCGATGAATGAAAATATTGATGATTTAAGTGTAACTTACTTTGAAGAAGGCGTAGAGGTTGTTAAGCAACTAGACAAAATAGTTTTATCTAAAGGCGCGTGGACCACCATCATTTATCGCTATCAGGATTGGGATCAGAAGAAAGAAGTCTATGGCCCAGATAAATATACTATTCGTCGTTATCAAAAGAAAAATGGTGAATATAAACAACGTTCTAAGTTTAATATTTCCAGTGCTGATCAGGCAGAAAAGATCATCGCTGCTTTGCAGCAATGGTTGGCGGTAGAAGAGCAAGTTGCACAAAACTAGGAGCACTTAACCCTATGGAAGATAGTTTAAAAAAGTTACTACAAGGGTACAAAGACTTTCGTGAAAAGTATGTGCATGGTGATCAGGATATCATGCAACATTTGCATTACCATGGCCAAAAACCACAAGCAATGGTGGTGGCTTGTTGCGATTCGCGAGTTGATCCAGCTTTGATTTTGCAATGTGAACCAGGCGATTTGTTTGTGGTACGTAATGTGGCTAATATCGTGCCGCCATACGAAAAGGATGAAGCACACCATGGCACTAGCGCGGCATTAGAGTTTGGTATATGTTTCTTGCAAGTTAAACATTTAATTTTGCTTGGGCATAGCCAATGCGGTGGAATTCAAGCTTTGTTGCAATCTGCAAATCAAAACAACACCATGCAGAACGATTTTATTAGCAATTGGGTGTCGGTAATTAAAAATTGTGCTGATAATGCTTGCGATGTTGACGACTGTTCTAAGCAAGCATTAAAACAATCGTATGAGAACTGTTTAACATTCCCGTGGGTAAAAGAAAGACTAGCTAACAAAATCCTGCGGATTCATTTGTGGTTTTTTGATATTAAGACTGGCCAGATTTTTACTTATAAGCAAGATGAGAATAGTTATGTACCTTTGAATGAAGAATATGGTGTTATAATTTGATAGGTTTGGGTATAAATTTGCGTAAATATCTATTTGTGGCTGTAATAACAGTGTTGCTGGGTGCCACTTATTTCTATAGAGCAACATGGTTACCGGTTTATAATGAGTTTGTGGTTGGGCATAACTATGTTGCTCCAAAAGTTGGCGCAGATTTTGTGGTAGCATTTGAACCAGTGAAAGACGCATTTCATCCTTTTATTCAACAAATGATTACCCAGGCATTTCCTGAGTATAATGTAGTGTTTGATGACAGCGTATCGCGGCCAAATTTGATAGTTTTGACAGATGGCATGCGTTCTGCTGATTCAAGATACAAGGGTTTGGATATCCCGTACATCACTTATTCTGGCGAACCGAAAAACTTACCGCGTCGTAGATATAGAACTAGAGGATTGCCATTGGCGCAAATAGTGGTCTTTAAACCTGAAAATGATCAACAAATCTATGTACCGTTTTACTTGTGGAGTGGGGTAGAATTAAATACCAATGTAGTGCGTGAAGTTGATCCGAATAAGAAATTTTTGATCTACGTATCGGAAAACTGTGTGAAACATCGTGAAGAATTTTTTGCTTTAGTCAAAAAATCTAACGATCAGGTGGACGCTTTCGGCAAATGTTCTAATACTGCAGGTGGGCAAAGAGCGCCAGGTGGTTATGGTGATTTGACGCCGTTGTATAGCCAATATAACTTTGTTATGGCGATGGAAAATTCACAAAAGCCTGGTTATGTGAGTGAAAAAATTTTTAATGCCTTTAATAGTGGGGCTATTCCAATATATTGGGGTGATTCAGAAGTAGTAAATGGGATATTTAATAGTAAGGCATATATTGATTTAAGCCAATATAAAAGCTTTGCCGCAGCAGTGCAGCACTTAAATGAATTAGTGCAAGATCAAGAAAAGTTGGCGCAAATAAAAATGGAACCGATACTGGCAGAAAATGCTAAGCCGTGGTCGTTGGTCGTGGCTGGTGAGGGATATCTAGCGCAGCATGCTGCCAAGTTACGGCAACTGTATGATGCTAAAGTAAAAGGCGGATGGAGTCTTTAGGCATAAAAAAAACCCATCTACATTACAGCACTTAGATGGGTTGCAAATATAAGCGAGGTTTTAAACCTTCTCTTGTAGCGCTTTTATGCGGGCGTTTAGGCGACTCTTGTGTCTAGCAGCTTTATTTTTGTGAATCAAACCTTTTCCTACTAAGCGGTCCACTGCGGAAGCAGCTTTAGTGTATATGCTTGCAGCTAGAGTCTTATTGCCTTCTTCTAATGCCTTAGTCACATTTTTCAAATATGTGCGCATTTCAGAACGCTTGCTAACATTATTTTGTCTGTGTGCTTCTGCTTGACGAGCACGTTTTTTTGCTTGAGCTGTATTAGCCATGACTACTCCTCTAGAAACAGAACGTGATTTTGGCGTAAAATAGCCCTGAAGTCAACAGCCACAAAGTTAATTATGAGCAATAATTTAGCCAAGTCCTCAATTGTATTTAGTTTTATGACTTTTTTGTCACGTGTTCTAGGATTTGTGCGAGATATCGTCGCGGCCTTTATTTTTGGGGCTAGTCCTGGCTATGACGCGTTTATTTTGTCGTTTCGTATCCCTAATCTAATGCGGCGTTTGTTTGCAGAAGGAGCTTTTTCGCAAGCGTTTGTACCGGTTTTGGCTGAGTATCAAACCAATAAACCAGAGCAAGAGGTCAAAGCTTTTATTAACCATATTAGTGGTAATTTAGCGTTAGTATTGGGTATTGTGACAGTATTGGGCATTCTGGGTGCGCCGCTGCTGATTTATTTGTTTGCTCCCGGTTTTGATGCTAGTGGACCGCGGCACGTATTGGCTACCGATATGTTGCGTTTAACTTTTCCGTATATATTCTTTATTTCATTAACTGCTTTGGCAGGTAGTTTATTAAATACTTATGGTAAATTTGCAGTACCTGCGTTTACCCCGGTGTTGTTAAACATAAGTTTAATTGCGGCGAGCTGTGTTTTGTCACCGCGGTTACAAAACCCAGAAATGGCCTTAGCGTGGGGCGTGCTGTTAGCAGGGTTGGCGCAGTTGCTATTTCAAATCCCATTTTTGTTGAAGATAGGCATTATGCCGCGGCCACAAATAAATTGGCGTGATCCAGCGGTACGTAAAGTGCTATGGTTAATGCCGCCGGCGATTTTTGGTGCGGCAATTAGTCAAATTACCTTATTAGTGGATTCGTTATTTGCATCCTTTTTGGTCACGGGCAGTATTTCTTGGTTATATTATGCTGATCGGCTGATGGAGTTCCCGTTAGGCATGATTGGAGTGGGCTTGAGTACGGTGATTTTACCGAGCTTGGCGCGGCAGCATGCTAAGGGCGCGGTTAACGAAGTGGCTAAAACAGTAGACTGGGGTGTGCGCTGTGTATTGTTAATTGGCGTGCCGGCTATGTTAGGTTTGTTTATGTTAGCAGGGCCGTTAATTGCTACCATGTTTCAGTCAAGTAAGTTTGTTGAACATGATGTATTGATGACTAGCCAATGCCTGATGGCTTATGCTTTGGCAGTACTTGGGATCATGTTAGCGAAGATATTTTCTAGCGCGTTTTATGCCACACAGAATATCAAGACGCCAGTGCGCATCAGCACGTTTATTTTAGTAGTGAATGTATTATTGAATGCACTCTTAATTAATTTGTTTGCCCACGTTGGCTTAGCGTTAGCTACCTCGTTAACATCGGTGTTAAATGCAACCCTCTTATATAGTCGTTGGCGCGCGCACCATGGCTTTAGATTTCAGCCAGGCTGGCATATGTTTGTATTACGCGTGAGCACGGCAGGGGTCGCGATGGTAGTTTTACTGTGGCTAGTATCGCCCAATATCGATGTGTGGTTAGCCTGGGGTCGTTGGGAGAGGATTGGGAAATTGACCGGGATTATTAGTGCTGCTGGCGCATTGTATGGGGTGGTGTTGTTAGGTATGGGAATTAAACCGCGCGAGTTTGTGTTGCGCACAAGCTAAAAAAGCGAGACCCACCGAGGGAATGGGTGACTCGCTTTTTGTGAATACTAAATGCTCTTCTTACAGAGTCCTATCTGCTGGAATGGTGCTAGTGCTCGTACAGTTACCTGGAGCAAGGTAAGAAGCTGCTGTCGTTGGATTAGAGCTACTAGTAGTTAGAAAAGTACAAGTCCACTTCCAGTTGTAGTTGCTAGTATCACCAGTTGTTGAGCCAGATACGCTAGGTGTAAACCAAAGGACAACATTGGCTAAACTAGGGTCTATGCCAGTTCCAGCGGCAGCATTTAATACAATTGCCACCGTTTTTACCCCGGCGTTACCTCCAGTTAACGAACCACAACCCGCACCGGCAGTTGAACCTATATTATAAGTGACTACGCCAATATAAGTTCCCAGACCACTAGAATTACATGTCAAAGTAGGACTTCCTGCATTATACGTTGTCGTAAATGCATTCATCTGATCTGAGGCCAAACTAAATATTTCTGTTACCTTGGACTGTGCCAAGTATGTCTTGTAGGAGGGCATCGCTATGCCAGTCAATAATGCCACAATTGCCACTACAACCATCAATTCAATCAAAGAAAATCCAGACGTCGATTGCTTTGATTTTCTGCCTTTAGCGTTCATTTAAAAAGCCCTCACTTTTTTCTAGATACATTTAATTATATAACATAAAAATATTGGTGGTAGTACACATGGCAAATTTATTTACATATAATTTTTATGTGCTACTGCACATTGCTAAATTAGGGCGGGTTGTTGATAATGGTTGGCTCGCGAGTAGAAGAAAAAGATTAAATTTACTGCCAACCACGAACCAGGTGATGTGTTATGTCTAATGAGATTGACTATAAAGATACCTTAAACTTACCATTAACAGACTTCCCAATGAAAGCTAATTTGGCTCAGCGTGAGCCTGGTATTTTGGCTAAATGGGAGGAAATGGGTATTTATCAACAAATGTTGGCCTGTAGGGATCCGCAAAAATCTTTTCAAATGTGTGATGGTCCACCATATGCCAATGGCGATATTCATATCGGGCATGCCTTAAATAAGATTCTCAAGGATATTGTAGTTAAATCTAAAGCTATGAGTGGTTATTATGCGCCATTTATTCCTGGTTGGGATTGTCATGGTTTACCAATCGAATTACAGGTGGAAAAGAAAATTGGCAAGGCCGGCGCCAAGGTTGATGCGCGTACGTTTCGCCAGCATTGTCGTGAATATGCACAAACCCAAATAGATCTGCAGCGTGCTAGTTTTAAACGTTTGGGCATATTGGCAGATTGGGATAGTCCTTACACAACCATGGATTATAAGTTTGAGGCAGATATAATTCGTGCGCTAGGTAAAATAATTGCTAATGGTTATTTGGTACGTGGTGATCGCCCTGTGCACTGGTGCGTACATTGTGGCTCGGCTTTGGCAGAGGCAGAGGTAGAATATGAAAATAAAACTTCCGATGCGATAGATGTTAAATTTGCTGTGGTTGATCCTATGGCGGTGTTGCGCTTGTTTAATTCACCAACTGAAAAATCCCCTATAGCAACTACAACCAGGGATATAACAACACCAATATCGGTAGTAATTTGGACCACTACCCCTTGGACGTTACCAGCTAACCAAGCAGTAGCAATAAATGCCAAATTAAATTATGCCTTGGTGCAATACCAGCAGCAGTATTTAATCGTTGCTGTAGATTTATTGTCGGCGGTAATGGCTAGGCTTGGCGGTGATGCAGATTATAAGATTCTGGGCACTTGTTTAGGGCAACAATTAGAACACGTACAGCTACAACATCCGTTTTATGCACGGCAAGTGCCAATCATCTTAGGTGATCATGTTACTACCGATGCTGGTACCGGTTGCGTACATACGGCGCCAGCACATGGTACCGACGATTATATAATAGGTAAACGCTACAATTTGCCGATTGATAATCCAGTTGATGCTAATGGTTGCTTCTTTGCGCAGATACCGTTAGTTGGAGGCCAGTATGTTTTTAAAGCTAATGCAGTGATTCTGCAACTATTACAAGAACGCGGGAATTTATTGTGTGCAGAAAAATTAACACATAGTTATCCGCATTGTTGGCGTCATAAAGAACCATTAATTTTTCGTGCGACACCACAGTGGTTTATTAGTATGGAAGCGCATGATTTGCGCGGTACGGCGTTAGCAGCGATCAAGCAGGTTAAGTGGATCCCGCAATGGGGTGAAGCGCGTATCAATGGTATGGTTGCAGGCAGACCAGATTGGTGTATTTCACGGCAACGTACCTGGGGTACACCGTTGGCTTTGGTGATCCATAAAGAAACATCGCAATTACATCCACGCAGTGCAGAAATAATTGAAAAAGTGGCGCGCTTGGTAGAAGTACAGGGTGTGCAAGCGTGGTTTGACGTGTCATTAGAAGAGTTACTACCAGCAAGTGAGATAGCACAATACCAAAAAGTTACCGACATGTTGGATGTATGGTTTGACTCGGGGGTGGTGCATGCGTGCGTGGCTGATCAACGGCCAGAATTGCATAGCCCGGTTGATTTATATTTGGAAGGTTCCGATCAACACCGTGGTTGGTTTCAAAGCTCGCTGCTAACCTCGGTAGCGATGAAGCAGCAAGCACCGTACAGGCAAGTATTAACGCATGGTTTTACTGTGGATTCTGAAGGTCACAAGATGTCCAAGTCGCTAGGCAACGTAGTGGCGCCAGCTAAAATCATCCAAACTTTAGGCGCTGACGTACTGCGTTTATGGGTTGCTGCTACCGATTATCGTGCTGAGTTACGCATCTCCGAGCAAATATTAACGCGTATTAGTGATTCTTACCGCAGGATTCGTAATACGGCTCGCTTCTTGTTGGCTAATCTGCATGGTTTTGATCCAGCCACAGATATAGTGCCAGTTGGGGAGATGTTAGTATTAGATCGTTGGATAGTTGATCAAACGCGCCAGCTGCAAACCGAAATTATAGCTGCATATGATGCCTATGAATTTTTAACTATCTATCAAAAAGTACATAACTTTTGTGCTAATGAATTAGGTAGTTTTTATTTAGATATCATAAAAGATCGCCAATACACTTGTAAGACTGATGGCATCCCTAGACGATCAGCGCAAACCGCGTTGTTTTACATCATAGAAGCACTAGTGCGTTGGATTGCGCCAATATTGAGCTTTACTGCGGAAGAAATTTGGCAATATATTCCTGGCCAACGCGCTGCTTCGGTATTTTTAACTACTTGGTATACTGATATGCCGGCATTGCCTGCAAGTATACAAATGAATGACACATTTTGGCGTCAAGTTATCCAAGTGCGCGACGAAGTAAACAAAGTATTAGAAACTGCTAGAAGCAATGGCGTTTTGGGTGCTGCATTAGAGGCAGTAGTAACCTTATATTGTCAACCAGAGTTGTTGCAGTTACTATCACACTTAAACACTGAATTGCGCTTTATCCTCATTACTTCAGACGCTAAACTGCAACCATGGTCCACGGCATCAGAGATAGCTATAGCAACCGCCGTGCCAGAATTATCAGTATTAGTGCAAAAGGCACCAGGAATGAAATGTCAGCGTTGTTGGCATAGAACCGATGATGTTGGTAACGATACCAAACACCCAGGGATCTGTTTGCGTTGCGTTGCTAATCTTACAGTAGGAGAAAAGCGTCAATATGCCTAAGCAAACGCGTTTTCAGCAATGTGTATATATCGCCCTGACAGTTTTGCTGTTAGATCAAATTAGCAAATACTTTGTCGTTACCTATCTTTCAAATGGGCCTGTTGCCATTATACCTTCGTTGAATTTTCATCTAGCATTTAACGAAGGGGCTGCATTTGGATTCTTGTCAACTGAACAGGGCTGGCAACGTTGGTTTTTAATTACTGTAGCAATGATCATGACGGCGATTATTTTGACTTGGAGCGCGCGCTTGAAAGCAGCAGATGCCCTAGAGAATATTGGGCTAGGTTTGATCTTAGGCGGGGCTTGGGGTAATTTATGCGATAGAATTATCTCTGGTCGCGTTACTGATTATATTGATTTTTATATTGGTAATTGGCATTGGTATACCTTCAATGTTGCGGATATAGCCATTTGTTGTGGAGTGGCGATGATGTTTTGGTTTATGTTTAAAAAATAGCCCACATTATAGATGGGAGCTATTTCTATGAGAATGTCAGGCGGCGTTTTTTAGTAGCAGATGCCTCTTTAGTGCCGGTGTCATATTCCTCAGTGACTTCGTTACATTCATCCAGGCTTTCACCACATTTTGGTAACATTACTTCCTCATAATCACTATCTTGTTTTAAAAGGCTCTTAAGGACTTGATATATTTTTTCTGGGTCATACGCTTTAGGTAAAGCGTGGTGCTCTGGAATAGCAATATTATCTATCGTGGCGGTTAATTGCAAATTAACTCCATTAGAATGAATGGACATTTGTTGTTTGATATCCTTGATAACTTCTGTGCCGGTAATTTCGCTATATAAAGTTTCTGCTGTTACCGACAAATCTGGGTTGATAGCCAGTGCTTTTGTTACTATTTCTATAGGCATCATCATGGTATTTGTTATACAGGTAGTAGCTTTAAGATTCGCACTTGGATTTTCTTGCAACGATGGTATATTATAAGAATGCGCTAGCAAGTGCGACCATTCTGCACGACAAGTGTCATGGCTGTATAATGATAGAAAATTTATCAATTCTGCTTTGTTTTCTATTTGTGACGAAGCAACTATTTCTATTAAATCTTTAAACTGTTCGCGAGCAGGGTGCCCTTTTACAGCATTTTGTGTTTTAGAACGTTTCTTTGAATTGGGAAGACCATTAGGTATTTGGATGGCGCCAGTTGTTTTATAATCATCAAACTCTAATTGCTGCACACACTCTTTTACTGTTGCAGAATCAATATTGCGTTGAGCAATACTATTATAATTTTGTTGTGAACTCGCGCTAGTACGGTTTCTTTTAGCTACATCATTATACGCTTGTTGCGCAGAGTTGTCTTTTATCGGTGAAAAAATCAAAACATCTCTTTCATTTTCATATCCATCATTGTTCAGTTTACGTAGCTTAATATTAAGATCTCGACTGCCATATATTGTACCTCTTGTAGAGGTGACTTCCTTTATATGTATACCTTGATTTGGGGTAAGTTTTATTTTTTCAATAATAGGGGTAGGGCTAATAGACCGTTTAGTTGGGGTAAGAGTAGGGGTAGGGCTAACAGCCATTTCGGTTTTTGGCTGGATTAAAGAGCCTTTTTTTGCATCATATAATGCGGCAAATGTTTTACTTGAAGAGCTAGAAGCGCGTCCAAAGCCAATTTTACGGAGTGGTTGTTTATCTTTCTTATTTTTATTTTTCATAAATAATTACAGTGCTACTTAGTTTAGTGTCTATTGTTATTGAGTCGCAATCATAACCAGTTTTTTTGCTTAAAAAAAGCAGCTAATACACGCATTATGAAAATAATAAAGCTGTCTTTAATGTGTAAAGCAAATAAATTTATAGATAAAATCAGTGTAATCTCATCTTATTATAATTGTATATGCATAGTGGTATTGCACGCAATGAATGATGCATGGGTTGCAACATAAACATTCGCAGATAAAAACAGTATAATTCCAGGATCGACGTGATCGCGCAGGTAAATATTTAAAATAATAAAGTTGTCTTTAACATGTGATGCAAATAAATTTACAGATGGGATCAGTGTAATTTCATCTTATTATGATTGTATATGCATGCTGTGCTAATGGCATGCGGTTGGGTAAATGTTGTCCATCTCACTAATCAATGTGATCGTGGTGCAATCAGTATCATTAGCTTGTGAACGTCCGCTAACCGCGGTTGCCACTAACTTATAGCTATCATCATCAACCCTAGTGTAAGTAAGATCATAAAAACCTTGCGCTGAAGTAGTGAGTAATGTCACCGCGCTAGTTGTTGGGGTGACACCAGATTGTTGCATATATTTTTCTATGGTTAGTTGGTTTTCGCGCAGAGCATTTATTGCATCGGTGCGGCGTGATTCCATAAGATAGGTTTTATAAGAAGGATAACCAACCGTAGCCAATACTGATATGATAGTTATAACTACTAAGAGCTCAATTAATGATAATCCTCGACTTGCTATTTGCATGTTAAATTCCATAACAGTCTATGTTCGAAATATTAATTACACCATTTTGTGTTATTTCTACGGCACGCGCATTTTGTCCGGTGCATCCAGTAGGAACCACAGTAAATAGCCTGTAGTACGAGCCGGTATAAGGGGAGTCATAAGTGTAGCTCCATTGCCATTCACCGCTGCCATAGCTGCTACTCCAAGTCCATCCAGCACGGCTAGCATTAGGATTAATATTTACAAAGCCCATTGGATCGAAGGTAATTGGTCCAGCAATATTCGATGTTACTGCACCAGGGGGAATATTCCCACCACTGTACTCGATGATCGGCCAGCCATTACTAAAATTTTCTGTAGCGTTAAAATCTGGATCGGAAAATACTTTCCAAGCGTTCCAGGCATTAGTTGCTTGGCAAGGCCACTCTTCCGCTGCTTGATTAAAATCATCAGTAGGGTTAAATGTTCCGGAAATTGGACACACAGTTACAGGGATCCCTAATTTAATTGCTTGCGTTTGTGCGAGACGTAGCGAAGATTCTAGCCTGCTGGCCAAAATGAAAGATTGGTTATTGCGGACAAAATTTTCATAACCTGGGATCGCCGCAGTAATTAATAGGCTAGCGATTATCACTACAGTCATGATTTCCACTATAGTAAAGGCGCTCGTTATTCTTTTACCAGCACTTAGTTGCATCTTCATCGGCCGTTTGTCCAGTACTATTAGTTGATTGTTTAAGACCGTTATATATTGAAATAACCCTACATTCGATATCCGCGCATTGTGCTAAATTTTCATTACCAGAAGTCGTGCAATCATTTAATCCTCCGTCTACAGTTGCAGTTGCATTAATCGCGTAGCTAGTAGAATCTGGCACAATGGTAAGACGGTAAAGGTGGCCATTGCTTAATTTGGGCGTACCACTAGCGATGCTGTACGCGGCAAATTGCGTTAAAGCCAAATCATCGTTTGTTATGTTGGCTTTATTATTTTCTGCTAAGTATCTACGCACAATCGCATCGGTGTTTATTACCGCAGCCTGGGCATCTGTGCGTTTGGCCTCTCTTTTTAGACGTAGGTAGTTTGGATATCCAGCGCCAGCAATAATTGCGACAATAGCAATTACGACGATAAGCTCCATCAGGCTAAAAGCGGTCATTCTATTCATAATGTAAACCATGGCATAAGTGTGGTAATCCCTTCATTTAAAGTATAAATTGAACTCTAGCAAAGCGCCTGCTTTGCTGACTTTAAATTAAAGAGGTTATTGCTAAACGTTCCGTATGCTGCATATTTATACAGACTATAGGAATAAAATTGTTAATACTAATCTGTCCTGCTGGTGTAAAGGCGCAAGCCTTTATTAAAGTATAAATTGAACTCTGGCCAATCACTAGATATTGATGGTCGTGCATTAAAGTGGCCGTTGCTACTAGTCATGCCATTGGCATCTATAGTTAGTCGATAATTAGTATGGCCGCTTTGTCTTAACTGTAAGTTGCCTTTGAGTCCGGTGTCAGTGTGTAAAAACTGCTTAATCTCTCCATCACTATTCACCAGCAGCAAACCAACACGCCAATCTTTGTCACACTTTTTACCATCCTTGCTGGGGCAAAGGTGGATTTTTCGCTGTTGTAAAATAGCGATGCTGCGTGCATAGTTAATGGTTAACTCTATTTGTTGTAAAGTTTGTTTGGCTGTTTGTATATACATTAAGCGCTGTAATGTGGGGATAACACATAGGTATAAAACAGTAGTGATGAGTATGTAGATTAGTAGCTCAAACAAACTAAATGCCTTGGTCATGCCGTATAGGTTGCCAATTTTCGTTGCCGAGAGGAATAGCGATTTTGCTACTAGAACAAGCTTCTAAGAATGGTTGGACTTCAAATGCTCTACCGAACAAAAATACATGCCGTTTTTCGAGATAGCATCGCTGTCGAGTACATACAGGTTACAGGTAGCACACTTGACCATAGTATTTTGTGGCTGTTGGGGGTTTTTGTATGTTGCTTTTTTAGCGCCACTAAAGAACGAAAAAACCCTAAAAATGCTAACCGCTATCTGCAGTATTAGCCAGATAAATAACGTAAGTAGCAGTATTAAAAAAAACTTTAAAATCATAAGGACTTACATACATTTTAGGTTAGAACCCAAGATTCCTAAGTATGCCTTAGAAATTGGTTGTAAAGCAAGGGATTATTATTTTGTTATAGGCATTTAGCTTAAAATGTGCTAAATATTACCGCTTAATCTCGATGAATTATAAATTATCAAGGGGTGTTTATTATGCAAAATATCGCGCGCACTAATTACTGTGGGGAGCTGAATAAAAGTAACCTCGAGCAACAAGTAAGTATTTGCGGTTGGGTGCATAATAGACGAGATTTGGGCGGTTTAATCTTCATTGAATTGCGAGATCGTAGTGGTTTTATGCAGGCGGTGATCGCACCAGAAGCTGGTGTTGCCTTTACCGCAGCGGAGAAAATTCGTAAAGAATATGTTGCTAGAATTACCGGGGTAGTTAGATTACGTCCAACTGGGACCGATAATCCGGCAATAGTCAATGGCGATATAGAGTTATATGTGCAAGAACTAACAATTATTAATCCCACAGCGCCACTCACTTTTTATCCGGATGATACCCAACAGGTAAGTGAAGAAATTCGTCTTAAGTATCGCTATCTAGATTTACGTCGTCCAGAGATGTTCAAACGGTTGCAGTTTCGCGCTAACGTAGTCAAAATATTGCGTGATTACTTGCATGCGAGAAATTTTATTGAAGTAGAAACACCTATTTTAACTAAAGCTACACCGGAAGGAGCTAGAGATTATCTGGTACCAAGTCGTACCTATCCAGGTTCTTTTTTTGCTTTGCCACAGTCTCCACAATTATTTAAACAAATTTTAATGGTTGCTGGTTTTGATCGCTATTATCAAGTTGTGCGTTGTTTTCGCGATGAAGACTTACGTGCTGATCGGCAACCAGAATTTACCCAATTGGATATAGAAACATCATTCTTGAATGAAAATGAGATCATGGAAATTATGGAAGACATGATCCGCATATTATTCGCGCAAGCAATAGATGTACATCTACCTAAACCGTTCCCAAAAATGACATATGCAGAGGCTATTCGGCGGTTTGGTATAGATCGTCCAGATTTGCGTAACCCATTAGAGCTGGTTGATATTGCGGATCTAGTTCCCAATATAGAGTTAGTAGCTTTCGCTCAGGCTGCAGTTGATGCAAATTGTCGTGTAGTGGCGATGCGGGTGCCAAATGCGATAGAAAAAATGAGCCGCAAAGCGTTGGATGATTTAAATGAATTTGTAGCCAAATATGGCGCTAAAGGTTTGGCGTACATTAAGGTTAACGATCTAGACAAAGGTCGTGATGGTTTACAATCATCAATCTTGAAAAATATTAGCGATGACCAAGTATTACAACAAATTTTAGCGCGGACGAAAGCACAAACTGGCGACATTATTTTCTTTGGTGCTGGCAATACTAAAATAGTAAACGATTCTATGTCGGCATTGCGACTTAAATTAGGTGTAGATTTACAATTATTGGTTGGCGATTGGCGGCCATTGTGGGTAACTGAGTTCCCGATGTTTGAATGGGATGCTGAACATTTACGTTGGGGTTCGGTGCATCATCCATTTACTGCGTCAACTGTTAGTTCTTTGGAAGAATTTAAACAAACAAATCCGGCTAAGTTGTTAGCAAAAGCCTATGACATGGTAATGAATGGCACAGAATTAGGCGGTGGTTCAGTACGTATTCATTCGCAAGAAATGCAACAAGCAGTTTTTGATTTGTTGGGTATTGATGCGCAACATGCGCAAGAAAAATTTGGTTTCTTGTTAGATGCTTTGAAATCTGGCTGCCCACCACATGGTGGTATCGCCTTTGGGGTAGATCGCCTAGTGATGTGGATGACCGGCTCTACTTCAATTCGGGATGTAATAGCTTTTCCTAAAACTCAATCAGCTAGTTGTCCGTTGACCGATGCGCCGACTGTAATTCCAGCGCAACAATTGGCAGAATTAGGTATTGTTACACAAAAATTAAAAGATCTCAGTTCTGTTAAATAATCTAAGGGGAGATTATGGCCGGGCATAGTAAATGGGCAAATATTAAGTTTCGTAAAGAAAAACAAGATGCCAAACGCGGAAAATTATTTACTAAACTAATTCGTGAAATTACCGTTGCAGCTGGTATTGGCGGTGCTGATGCGTCTTCAAATCCGCGCTTACGCAAAGCCTTAGATAAGGCATGGGCAGCTAATATGACCCGTGATGTTATCGATCGTGCTATTAAACGCGGTGCTGGTGGTGAGGGTGAAGCAAATGTTGAAGAAATCACCTACGAAGGTTATGGTCCAGGTGGGGTTGCAGTCATGGTTGAGTGTTTAAGTAACAATCGTAATCGCACTGTATCTGAAGTTCGGCATGCTTTTACTAAATATGGTGGTAATCTTGGTACGAATGGTTCCGTTTCTTATCTATTTAGCAACGTAGCGCAAATTATGGTTGAATCTGGCTGCGATGTCGATCAAGTTATGGATATGGCTATTGAGCTAGGCGCTAATGAAGTTGAGCATGAAGATGACGGTAGCGTTATGATCGAATCATTACCAGAGAGCTTTAGTTTATTAAAACAATCCTTAGAAAAAGCTAACTGCAAAATTAGCATGGCAGAAATTTCTATGGTGGCGAGTAATGAAATTAATTTGGACGCGGAACAATCAGAAAAATTAATTAAATTAATCGATGCTTTAGAAGATTTAGATGATGTACAATCAGTATACACTAATGCAGAGTTTGCAGAAGAAGTTTTGCAGCGTTAGTTATAACGATTCCGCATTGTCAGTTTGGCGAGAGTTTAGATTCATTTTAGTTACCTCTCTAATTTGTTTGAGATATGCTTATACTTGGAATAGATCCCGGTTCACTGATCCTTGGTTATGGTGTTGTGAGTTACCAGCTGGGCATGGCGACTTATGTCACTAGTGGCTGTATAAAAGTAGGCAAACAAGAATGGCCGGCACGGCTTCGTCAAATATATTTAGATTTAACGCAGATCATAGAACGATATCAACCACAACAAGTGGCAATAGAAAAAGTATTTGTACATAAAAATGCTGCCAGTGCTTTGAAATTAGGCCAAGCTAGAGGAGCGGCAATTGTTGCTGCCGCTTGTAAAGATTTGGTGGTGGCGGAATATGCGGCGCGTGAAGTAAAACAAGCTGTAGTTGGTTATGGTAATGCAGATAAAAACCAAATGCAGCATATGATCAAAGCTATTTTACAACTCAATGGTTTACCAGCGGTAGATGCTGCTGATGCACTTGCTGTAGCTTTATGTCATGGTAATAATTTAAGTAATCAAGGCTTGTATAAACTTAAGTAGTATACAGGAGCGTTAGGTAAAAAATGATTGGACAGTTGCAAGGTATTTTGGCAGGAAAAAAATCACCATATTTAGTGGTTGATGTACATGGCGTTGGTTATGAGGTACAAGCCTCGATGACTACTATTTATGCTTTGCCTATGGTAGGCGAGCGGGTTTTTTTATATACGCATTTGATAGTGCGGGAAGATGCGCATTTGCTCTATGGTTTTGCGGATGAGGCTGAGCGAGTGGTATTTAGACAATTAATTAAAGTTAATGGCGTTGGACCAAAACTAGCTTTGACAATATTATCTGGCATGAATGTAGCTAATTTAATTGATTGTATTGAAAAACGAGACGCTAGTCGCTTGGTAAAATTACCTGGTGTGGGGAGTAAAACGGCAGAGCGTTTAATAGTGGAGATGCGGGATAAATTAGATAAACAATTTAATATGTCGGCAGAATTTAATACCGTATTTGTGCAAAGCAATCAAGCTAGTAATATGCAGCAACAGGATGCGGTAAGTGCTTTAATAGCTTTGGGCTATAAGTCGCAAGAAGCGCATGCTACAATATCTAAGATATATACAGAAGATGCGGATAGTGAAACATTGATCCGTTTGGCTTTGCAACGCATGGTAAAATAGGGCCCAATAATATGATAGAAGAAGATCGTTTAACCAGCGCCACCGTACAGTTTAATGATGAAGATGTTTATAATTCAATTCGCCCTAAATTATTAGAAGATTATATTGGCCAGACGCAAGTAAGAGAGCAAATGAGTATCTTCATAGATGCGGCCAAGCAGCGTGGTGAGCCTTTAGATCATGTATTAATTTTTGGCCCTCCTGGTTTAGGTAAAACTACTTTAGCAAATATAATTGCGCAAGAAATGCGTGTGGCTTTGCGACAGACTTCAGGCCCAGTATTAGACAAAGCAGGTGATCTAGCGGCTTTATTAACCAATTTACAACCTGGCGATGTATTATTTATTGATGAAATTCACCGGCTTAATCCTGTGGTTGAAGAAATATTATATCCTGCGATGGAAGATCGACAGTTGGATATAATGATTGGTGAAGGCCCCAGTGCTAGATCCATTAAATTGGATTTGCCGCCATTTACTTTAGTGGGAGCTACTACTAGAGCTGGCCTCTTGACTTCGCCATTGCGAGATCGTTTTGGCATTGTGCAACGCTTAGAGTTTTATTCGGTATCTGAATTAACCAACATTATTTTGCGCAGCGCAAAGATTTTTAAAGTCAGTATCACGGCAGAGGGTGCGACGGAAATCGGTAAGCGTTCACGTGGTACGCCGCGAATTGCCAATCGACTTTTGCGTCGAGTACGTGATTATGCACAAGTTAAGTTGCAACCAAACATAGATGCAGACGTAGCAGATTATGCGTTAAACTCCTTAGGTGTTGATCAAGCTGGCTTTGATAACATGGATCGTTGTTTATTACAGGCAATTATTAATAAGTTTGCAGGTGGCCCAGTTGGTGTTGATAGTATTGCTGCTGCTATTAGCGAAGAGCGTGGCACTATCGAGGATGTCCTAGAACCGTATTTGATTCAACAGGGGTATTTAATGCGTACTTCTCGAGGACGCGTAGTAACAGATAAAGCAATACAACATTTTGCTTTATAAGGATTCTATTAATAATGGAGAAAGAATTAACCCTACGAGTTTATTATGCTGATACTGATGCACAAGGCGTAGTTTATCATGCAAACTATTTGCGATTTTTTGAGTCAGCTCGCACAGAGTATTTGCGTGCCCTGGGTATAGAGTTGAGCGAGCTAGTTAAAGATCAGGGGGTGCAGTTTGCAGTAGTAGAATTAAACATCAAGTATCATAAACCAGCATATTTGGATGATAAATTATTGTTAGTATCAAGAATTAGTAAAATTGGCTATAGTAGCGTCATTTATCAGCAAGAAATATATCAAACAGATAGAAGTGGTATTTTATTATGTAATGCGGAAGTTAGATTGGTTACGGTGGATGTGAATATGCGTCCTTGCGTGGTGCCAAAGATTTTACCAAAGATTTTAAATGGGGAGATTAAATAATGTCGGCCGATATGTCATTACTAGGGTTATTTGCCAACGCCAGTTTTTTGGTGCAGTGTGTAATGTTTGCGTTGTTAGTAGCGTCAGTTTTTTCTTGGACGGTTATTTTACAACGCGGGCAATTTCTACGTGCTAGTAATGCTGCTACGGGGGAATTTGAGCATAATTTCTGGTCTGGTATTGATTTGACTAAGCTATACAATAAATTATCAGCGAGAGAGAAAAAATTGGTTGGTTTAGAGGCAATATTTGTCGCTGGGTTTAGAGAATTTATTCGTCTGAAAAAAGCTAATTTACAACACTCTAATCTATATGTGGAAAACGTACAACGTGCGATGCGCATTAGTGTCGCAACCGAAGAAGCATGCCTGGAAAAGAATTTATCTTATTTGGCAACAATTCAGTCCATGAGCCCTTATGTAGGATTGTTTGGTACAGTGTGGGGAATTATGAATTCTTTTCGGCAACTAGGGGTAGTGCAACAAGCGACATTATCTATGGTAGCTCCTGGTATTTCCGAAGCGTTAATTGCGACCGCGATGGGTTTGGTAGCAGCTATACCTGCAGGCATAGCTTATAACCGCTACATAGTGCAAGCAGATAGCTTGTCATTAAAATATCGTATGTTTATGGAAGAATTCATAGCAATTATGCAACGTAGGTTGAATGGAGCTTATGAGGACTCTGACAATGCTTAGTGAAAAAAAACGACGTTCTATTGCAGAAATTAACGTAGTGCCATACATTGATGTGATGTTGGTGTTGCTAGTTATTTTTATGGTAACAGCCCCTATGATTAACCAAGGAGTAGAGGTGGAGTTACCTGTTGCTAATGCCAAGAATATAGTCACTGATTCGCATTTGCCGATTATAGTTAGTGTTAATAGTAAAGGGGAATTGTTTTTAAATATTAGCGCGGCACCACAAAGTGCAATTCACCCACATAAGTTACAAGCGGAAGTTGCAATGGCCTTAAGCCGAGATGCAAAAAGGCCGGTAATGGTTAAAGCCGATAAAAGAATTAGTTACAATACAGTTTTAGAAACTATGGTTTTATTACAACAGGCTGGTGTTCCAAGCGTGGGATTAGAAACAATTGGCAAAGGGTGAAACTGAGTTGTGGAAAAATGTTGTTATTTCAATAGTACTGCATATAATGCTGTTTGCCTGTTTATTTATCAGTGTGATGCAACATGAAGTTAAACCAGTAGTAAAAGTAAATCTGCGCAAAGATCTTGTTAAAGCGAAGATAGTAAAAGCGCGGACAACCGATAAAAAATCTATAGACAATTTATTGCAGCGTAATGAAATGCTTGAGAGGCAAAAGCAAGAAAAATTATTAGTTAAGCAAAAACAAGAAGCCGAGGTTCTAGCCAAAGCACAAGCAGCAGAAGCGGCTAAAAAACTTGCCCAAGAAAAATTACAACTTGCGCAACAACAAAAGATTGCCCAACAAGCTAAAAAAGAACAAGAGATAGCACAGAAAAAATTAGAGCAAAAGCAAAAATTGGAGCAACAGCAAAAGCAAAAATTGGAGCAACAACAGCTAGCACAGCAACAACAAAAAATGGCGCAGCAGAAATTAGCACAACAGCAGGCGCTTGCAAAACAAGAAGCAGCTTTGCAGGCCGAAAAAGATCAATTAGCAGCTGAACATCAAGAATTTTTATTAACGGAAGTGGAAAAATATCGCGCAGCTTTTCAGCAGTTAATTGAAGATAATCGGATCTTATCAGCTGTTTTTCCCAATAATATAAATTGTAAAGTTAGGATTAAATTATTACCAGATGGTTCAATATTATCAGTTAACATTGTTGAAGCCAGTGGTAATCCAGCTTATGATGAATTAGCCACTACCGCAATTTATAAAAGTGCGCCTTTTCCAATGCCACAAGAGCATGAATTATATACTCAATTACGTGACATAATTTTATCTTTCAAGAACGGAGTGCAATCAGCCGATGTGCTATAGAATTTTAATAATTGCCTGGATCTTGTTTAGTGCTGTTGTTGATGCCAAACCATTATATATTGAGATTACCGGTGGGCAGGATTTTGGTATTCCGATCGCAGTAGTGCCTTTTACGAGCATAGCTTCGCATGATCCTATAGAACGTGCAGTGGAAGTGGAAAATATTGCTGATATTGTTAAGCGTGATTTACACAATAGCGGGCATTTTCGCTCTTTAGATGTCGCTGCGGATAGTAAAAATCCACGCGCTATTAAAGATATTGATTTTGGGTTTTGGAAAAATTATGGTGCAGCGCATGTTGTGTTAGGTTCTGTAGTGCCTCGTGGACATGGCTTATATGATGTTAGTTTTCAGTTGGTGGATATTTACAAAAATAATACAGAACCATTGCTTAGTGTTAAATTTCGTGAAAAGCATTTGCGAGAATTTCGTGCTCTAGCGCATTATATTAGTGATTTGATTTTTAAAAAAATAACTGGGGTACGTGGTTTTTTTTCTACACGCATAGCTTATATAACCGTCGATCGTTACAAGCATGAAACAGTGCATACTTTGACCATCGCTGATGCAGATGGTTATGGTGATAAACCACTACTCTCGGCCAATTATCCACTTATGTCCCCCCGTTGGTCGACAGATGGTAAAAAGATAGCTTTTGTATCTTTTCTTGGTGGGCGGTCTTCTATTAATGTTGCCACTTTAGAAAATGGTCGCATAGAACAATTAACTAAATTTCCAGGCATAAATGGTGCACCAGCTTGGTCACCGAGTGGCCAAAAATTAGCACTAGTACTTTCAAAAGATGGCTCGCCGAAAATTTATTTGTTGGACTTGGTAACTAGAGAGTTACAACGCTTGACTAATGGTGGAGCAATTGATACTGAGCCATATTGGCATCCAGATGGTAAATCAATATTTTTTACTTCCAATCGTGGTGGTAAACCGCAAATATACCAGGTAGTATTACAGACAGGTGAAATACAACGGGTTACTTTTATTGGCAATTACAATGCTACTCCTTCTGTAACGCCGGATGGTAAACAGTTAATAATGTTACACCAAAGTGAAAAGGGTGCTTACAATATAGCGGTGCAAGACTTAAGTACTGGTAAGTTAAAGGTCATTACTAAAGCTAATTTAGATGAGTCGCCAACGATTGCGCCTAATGGTATGATGGTACTGTATGGGGTTCGTGAAGCTGATCGAAATGTGTTGGGTGCTGTAACATTGGATGGGAAGTTTAGAATGCGATTGCCAGTGCAAGATGGGAATGTCAAAGAACCAGCCTGGTCACCGTTTTTAATTGAAGGTTAATATAAAGTTAGGAGAAAAAATATGAATAGAAAGATTTCTACACTGGCAGCAGTTGGTTGCGTAACATTAATGTTACTTGGTTGCTCTTCTAGCAAACAAAACAATCGTACTGCAAGTAACGAATATACTGATAGCAGTGCTGGGGTACCGGTAGTTAGCAACTTTTCTGGTGAAGTGTTCAGTCCAGAACAAGAATTGGCATTATTGAATCAAAAGGTAGTGTATTTTTCATACGATGATTCTAATTTAACGGCAGATGATGAACGAGTATTAGGTGTTCATGCTAAATATATGCTAGATCACCCAAACTTAGCTTTGAATATTAAGGGACACACCGATGAGCGTGGTAGTAGAGAATACAACATCGCTTTAGGTGAAAGACGTGCCAAATCTGTTGCTCGTTATCTAGAAACTAAAGGTGTGCCGTCTAATCGTATGGCTACAGTTAGCTATGGTAAAGAACAACCGATCAATCTAGAAAATAATGAAGCTGCATGGGCACAAAATCGTCGTGCTGAGCTAGACTACAATGATGTCATTGGTTAAAACTTTATTCTTGGTCTTAATTCTGAGCTTGCCCAGCATTAGCTGGGCAGCTGCGGATGTGGATTTGCGTTTAACTAGATTGGAAAATATCGTTGCCAATGAGCTGAACATCGGTTTATTAAACCAGTTAGAAAATCTACAACAAGAAATTAGAGAATTGCGTGGAAAATTGGAAGAGCAGCAAAACACAATTCAAAACTTAAACCAAAAACAAGAAAAACTATTTTTAAATCTGGATGCACGTTTAAACAGTCTGGCTCCTGCTGTTAGTGCCAGCGTCGCGGCTATTACTAAAAAAGAAGAGCCAGCAGCTAATATTGCAGATACTAGCGAGAAATCATTGTATGATATAGCTCAAAATTTAGTCACTAATAAACATTATCCGGAAGCAATAATTGCGTTTAAAGATTTAGTATGGCAATACCCGGAAGGCGAGCATACTGTTGCTGCATATTATTGGTTAGGCGAAATTTATATGTTGCAATGGCAAGAAAATAAAACTGATAACAATCTATTGCAACAAACCAAAGAGGCATTCGCTTACATAACTAACAAATACAAAGGCCAAGAAAAATATGGTGATGCGTTATTAAAATTAGGCCTACTAGAATTAGAGCAAGAAAATTTCAGTAAAGCAAAAGAGATCTTGCAACAAATTGTTAGTGAATATCCCAATACAGCAATTGCACGAATCGCCGAAAACAATTTAATGGTTATACAGCGAAAACCTTAAATTATTACCGTATTTTGGCATAAATTTATCGGGAATAATTAAAAAAACTTAGAATATCTCTATAATTATAAATATACGTTTACCGGGGTTTGTGTGGTTATGGGTAATAAATATTTTTCTGGATTTTCACTGATTGAAGTTTTAGTCGTGGTTAGTATTCTTGCTATATTGGCCGCGGTTGCTATGCCAGCCTATAAAAGATACACAATTGCTAGTAATTATATGAAGGCTTTGCGAGCGGTTGAGATGTTAATGGATAAGTCAATACTCTACTCTGGAGTTCACGGTAAGTTTGCTGCTCCAGGCGATTTGGGGTTTGCATTGCAGGCGACCGGAGCCAGTAGGTTAAATATTGTTGATAATGCACAAGCAGCCCAAATAATCCCGAGCATTTATCCTAACGTGGCAGGGCAGTACGGGCTGTTTATAGCAGATATCGGAGATTATTTTTATTACCTTAGTCTTCCTTATTGTGGAGCAATGGGGAATGTCAACGTATACCTCGATGCGGAAAAGATTGGTTTTAGTAGTTCCGAATCTGTTAGTGAAAGAACGCAGATATCTTGTGATTTTTGGCATACGGCATCTGGCGCTATAAAAAAATCTTGTACTTATATTTATGGTACGTTGAGTGCGTTTGGTACAGCAGAGATTGTGCCGGGTTTAAAAAATAGGAATGCACCTGGGTACCAGCGTAACCCTGTACAATGCGCTATTAGCGGCCTTTGTAGTTATAGCGAGGCGACTTGTCAATAATATTTAACCTTTGGGTGCAGTCCTTGACCTAAATACCCGTTAATGTATAATGGCAGCCTCTGGGTCGTTAGCTCAGGTGGTAGAGCAGTAGACTTTTAATCTATTGGTCGAAGGTTCGAATCCTTCACGACCCACCATAACTATGATGGTACTTCCGCAACCTCTCCAGGCAATATTAGTTACTAGACTTGTTTAATTCTTTAACTTAAAATTAATTGTGTTGTATGCCAATAAACTTATGGAGATGACATGAAATCTACTGCTCGTATATTCCTTAGTGTATTGTTTTTAAGCTTTATATCCGGTTTTGCGGCTGTAGCATATGGCGTCGAAGGCGTGCAATTATCGGAAGTAGTGAATACTTTGATGATAGGTGGTGGTATTTTATCTAAGTTAATGTGGGCGGTCTGTATCGTAGTGGGGATTGCTTTGATGGCAGCAGCGTTTACCCAGTTCCAAATCCATCGTCGTAATCCCAAGCTGGTACCATTAGCTAACCCAGTTCTATATTTAATCCTTGGTATTATTGCCATTGCCATTCCCTTTGTTGGGCAAATCAAAGGCTTCTTGGGTGGTGCTAATCCAGGAGTGAAGAGCAGTCCTGCACCAAATGTGAGAAATCATAATTCAGGTGATATAGACGCGCCATTGGATTATTGAAATAAGGCTGTTGTCAATTAGCCTTATTATGCTATAACACATCCTGTTTATGTTTTTCGGTTTGGTTTGAACTCACGGTTTTTTTTTATTGCTTGCGGTTTTTGCAACAGAATTAGGAAGGATCACATCTGCAGTAATGATTGTAGATAAATACTGAACAATTTTTAGATCAAATTGGTTACGCGAGGGTGTTTGACGCAAAATTTCACTTATTTTATCTTGTATATTTTGTAATATTTCATCTTTATATTTTTGATCAATATCTGGCATTTTTTTATCGATAAATGTTATTGCAATTTGTGCCAAATGATTTGCATTACTATCTTTAAATGCATTGTTTATCGCTGTTACCAGATCTTTCGCGTATGATGTTATGTCAACAAACTTTTTTTCTTTTTCCTCGATCTTTGTATCACTAGAGGCTATATCTTTAATGGCAGCCACTAGCAACATGTTTGTAATCTTATTATTGCTGGCACTATCATCGAGCATATTTTCAGCAACCATAGAAAGGAATTTGTTTTCATTTGACATAAAGCAATCATGTAAAGCCTGCACTAAGTATATATTTTCTTCCCTATTATATTCCATCTGATTATGAAAAATTTTTGTTGCAATTTTTTTTATTGAATCAAGACTTTCTTTATCCTGATTACTCATAATATCTGTAGAATTAGAAATTATTTTCAAAAAACCGTTAACGAAATTTTCTGAAATTTTATGTTCTAGCGTTGTACTATTTTGGAAATCTTGATTTTTATATGATTCCAATAAACTATTGAATGGTGTATCTTGGCTGGGGTCGGATTTATTCTTTTCTTTATTCTTCTTTGTGAAAAAAAACATAATGATCCCCCAGTCGATATACAACTTACCCAATAGAAAACCTTAATATTTCTCTGCAGACCCAATCTTACAAAACTTGTATCGACCGAATTAAATTTTTCTTAAATGTATATTATACCATCATTATATTTTTATGAATTAAAATGAACTATATTCATTGATCTGTGATGTAGTCAACAACTACACTAATTACTTATTTTAAAGTTTCTTAATTTTAACTAATAGATCAGCTAATTCTTGTTTACGATTTTTAATGCGGTGCTTGCTCTTTTGATCTGTGGCTGGAATACTATCCGCTAGTTCTAATTGCTTCAGCGCTGAATTTAGATCCCCATGTAAAGCGTACCATTCGGCGTTAGCTTCGTAGATAGCAAATTGATTATTGAAAATCCCTTCTGTTTGACGTACGTGTTCGTAATATGTTGGATCTGGGGTATGTAGCTCTTTATAGGTTTGTAAAAATTTTCTGGCCAATTTTGGTTGCTTATTTTGTAGTAACAAATTTACATGTTGTAATAATATTGCGGCACTATCTGGATAAATTTGTAATAAATGTTCGGTACGATGCAGAGCTAGTTTAAATTTATCTTGTTGCGCCAGTATTTCTGCTGCTGTGCTTTGAATAATCAGATCATCTGGGTAAGCAGAGACTAATTCACTAAAAGCATCCCAAGCTTTATGTGGTTGGCCTTTTTGTAACAGGATATACGCGTAAGTATAATCAGCTGCCATTTTATTATTATAACGTTGCGTAGCCAATGCCTTTTCATATTCTTCTAATAATCTTTGCAAATTATCGGCATTTTGTACTAGTAGGCGCGCCCTAATTAGGTGAAACATATTCGAGCTGCCTTGTTGTTTAGCGCGCAGCGTATTAGCCCTGGAACGTGTGTCAGCAATGCGCGACTCAAACAAAGGGTGAGTTAATAAATATTCTGGAGGTTTGTTATGATAACGTAGACTTAGATTCATACGTTCTAAAATATTCGGTAATCCTTGTGGATCGAAATTAGCCTTAGATAGAATTTGTAGGCCCAAGCGATCTGCTTCTTGCTCATGTTGCCGAGAAAAGTTGAGCATTTTTTGCGCGTGCCCAGCAAATGAAGCTAACACTAATTCTGGTACGCCAATAGCCATAGACGCCAGTGCGCTGGCAATAGTTATTGGCATTTGGCGTTTATCTTCCGACATTTGTCGCAAGACATGCTGCTGGGAAATATGTGCCAATTCGTGGGCCATAACGCCGGCTAATTCGCTTTCATTTTCCGTAGAGGTGATCAAACCGGAATGGACTGCTACATGCCCACCAAAGAACGCAAATGCATTGATGGAGTTATCATTTAAGGCAAAAAATTTGATTCTTAGGTTGCTATATGGCATCTGCATATAAGGGGTTAATCTATTGCCCAAATGCGATACATATTCTTGCACCAGTAAATCATTATGCATAACGCCCTGGGCACGGATGGAGCACATCATTACATTGCCAATTAGTGCTTCATCATGGATAGAAATAACATCCCGAAACTCATTTCCCAAGTCAGGTAATTGGTGGGCGTTAGCCGGAAAGGCTAGTTGACTTAACAGCACCAGGCTGATTGTTATTAAATAATTTCTTATCTTTCGCATATTAGGTTGAAAAACACCTCATGTTTTGCGACTATAAGTCAGTCCGCATCTTGACTATATCATATTACTGAGGGCGATGCATGAATTTTGACCTATTATTGGATGCGAGTAATTTGCGTTGCCCAACTCCCATTATACAAACCAAATCATATATTAGCAAGCTAACTAAAGGGCAAAAGCTGTTGGTAGTAGTTACTGAGCCCAGCTATGCGGTAGATTGCCAGGTATTTGTCAGACAAAGTGGCCATCTATTGCTACACTCATGGCAAGAGGGAGAAAAATTTTACTTCTTAATGCAAAGTAATTAGTGATAGTCCATTGGAGGCGCGGTGATTAAGGTTTTTAAGGCATGGATAGACCGTTATTTATCTGATCCGGAAGCAATACTGTTATTAGTAATATTATTTGGTAGTTTGGTTATCCTGAAATACTTTGCTGGTATTTTAGCGCCGATTTTTATCAGTATCGCTATAGCCATGTTATTACAATTTTGGGTAAATTTTTTAGAAAAACATCACTGTTCACACACCGTGGCTTATATCAGTGTCTATATTGTGTTCTTGGTGCTTTTCTTTGGTGCTATATTATTTTTGCTACCGTTGCTATGGAAACAATGTGTAAATCTTATTACTGAAATGCCAACGTTAATTCAAAATGGTAAAACGGTATTTCTAAATTTCATTCATACCAAGCATAGTTATGTTTCTGAAAAAGATATTGAAGATGCTTTATCTATGGTGTCAGGAGATGTACAAAATTGGGGCAAGCATGTAGTGACAGTATCGTTGGCCTCTATTACCGGTGTGATTACTTGGATAATATATGTGATCTTGGTCCCAATGTTGGTGTTCTTTTTCTTGCGCGATCATAAGAAAATTCTAAATTGGTTTAAGCGCTTTCTGCCACAAAAGCGCAGCTTGATTAGTAAAATTTGGTATGAGATGCAGCATCAAATGGGCAATTATGTGCGTGGTAAAATGGCCGAAGTTTTAATTGTAACCGTTTTTACTTATTTGGTGTTTTTATTCTTTGATATGCAATATCAGGTATTGTTAGCTTGTTTAGTCGGTTTATCAGTAATAATACCATTTGTCGGTGTATTGTTAGTTACGGTACCGGTGTTGTTAGTTGGATATTTCCAATGGGGCTTTGCTGGGGGTTTGACCGGTGAATTTGCCTTGATGTTATATTCTTATATATTCATACAATTAGTTGACGGTGGTATTTTAGTCCCATTGCTATTTTCCGAAGCAGTGAATTTGCATCCTATAGCAATCATTATCGCTATCTTATTCTTTGGTGCCATATGGGGTTTTTGGGGTGTATTTTTTGCAATTCCGTTGGCTATTTTGGTAAAAACTTTGATTAATGCTTGGCCACGTCATAATTTACGACATGGTTAAAACTGAATCGAAAATAATTAATCGCGTATGGGTTCCAAACTGGCGTCTAGATTTAACTCATCACAATAGATCATTAATTTTTCACGCAAGGTTGGTAGATGTGCAGTAGCTGCGACATGCATATTAATCGTGGTATCTGCCATGCGCACGCCAGTATTGGTCATATAGGTGTAACCGTTTATATCATGGATATGAATATTCTGTGCTAACAAAAACTGTGTCAAATCATTCAAAATACCTTCGCGATCAATTGCCACGGAATGCAATAAATACGGCATAGTTTTTTTCTTGCTTTGTTGTGGCGTAGTGCGGCGTACATTAATAACTATGTCTAACTTTTGTTCAATACTAGGCAAATTGGCTTCTATTTTAGCAATTGCTCCCCAACTGCCTTCTATTAATAACATAATCCCAAGCTCGCTGCCTAGGGAAGTCATCTTACTGTTTAAAATATTACCACCTAGCAGAGTTAATGTGTTAGTTAAATTTGCAAGAATGTACGTATGATCCTGTCCTAGCGCAGTAATAACTAAATAGCTGTTGCTAGGCGTAGTGGTATTCATTATTTTGTTATTCTCATTGTTATTATTTACAGTAGATACATCTATGGATGCCTTGGCTATTTTAACAAAAAAAAACAAATTGGCTATATATTTCAGCAACTATAAGTAAATAATTAAATCATTAGGCCAGGGAAATACTAGATAAGAGGCTATGCAAGTATCGGAAATATTAATTGTCGGTTTATCTCACTAACAGATTGTTCATCATATGCCAGTCCCCCTTATTTCAGATTATCGACCAACAAAAACGATACTTGTAGCCAAACAGTTTTGTCCGTATTATTCTACTTTTACATACACTCACACTAGAGGTTAGCATGTTTGCTGGCAGTATTGTTGCACTAGTTACACCGATGGAGCCTTCCCGTGCAATCAACTTAGATAGTTTTAGAACTTTGCTCATATGGCACTTACAGGCTGGTACCAATGGGATCGTTGTAAATGGCACTACAGGCGAGAGTGCCACGTTAAGCTCTACCGAAAAACATGATTTGCTAAAGTTAGCAGTAGAAACTGTCGGTGGGCGTGTTCCAGTAATAGCTGGCACTGGGACTAGCTCCACTGCCGCGACTATAGAAGAGACACGTATAGCTGCCAGTTGTGGTGTTGATGCCTGTTTAGTCGTCACCCCGTATTACAATCGTCCAACACAGCAGGGGTTGTATGAGCATTATAAGGCTGTAGCAGAAAGCACCGAATTGCCGATTATTGTCTATAACGTACCAAGGCGTACCGGTTGTGATTTACAACCAGCTACGTTAGCAAGTTTGGCACATATTAAGAACATTGTGGGTATCAAAGAAGCTACTGGCGATGTGGTAAGAGTAGACGCAATTAAAGCCTTGGCCGCAGATCGCTTTATTTTACTCAGTGGTGATGATGGCACCGCAGTTGAATTTATGCGCAGAGGTGGTAATGGTGTTATCTCGGTTACCGCTAATGTTGCACCAGAGCTATATCAACAAATGTGTACTGCGGCGTTGGCTGACGATTTTATTACCGCAGAGCAAATTAATGACAAGCTATCCTTGTTGCACGTGGCTTTAATGGCAGAAACCAATCCTACCCCAACTAAATGGGCGCTACAAACTATGGGCAAAATTCCCGCAGGTATTAGACTACCATTGTTGCCATTATCAGAACCATTACATGGCATGTTGCATACAGCTATGGAAAAGGCTAATGTATTTACGGCCGCGCAGACTTCTTCACTTAACGCCACAGGGTAGATAGGGCATGTATAAATTTATTAGAACAATATTTATTGCTAACGTTTTGTTTTTGTTTGGTTGTCAATCTTTAAACAGCAGATTTGGGATTGATAACTCTGATTATGCTAACGCTAAAGAATTGTCGAAATTAAAACTGCCAGCTGATGCTTTAGTTTTTAGCAAACGTTATGATATCCCAAATCTTCCAGCTAAAGATCAACATGTAATCATCGATAATGACATACCTCCAGATTACTATACCCAAAGTATGGCAGTTCTAGGCGAGGCAAATAATACATGACAGCTGTGCGCAAGAGCTGCAGCAAAGCCTAAAAATGAAATCAGAAGGGTATACTAAACCGATACTGAAATGGGCTGGTGGTAAACGCTGGTTATTGCCGGTTTTGCAGCATATCTGGTTATCATCGTATCAGAAGCACAAATTGATAGAGCCATTCGCTGGTGGTTTGGCAGTATCTTTAGGCCTTAATCCCCAACAAGCGGCGTTGAATGATGCCAACGTGCATTTAATAAACTTTTATCGACAAGTTAGTAAAGGACTGCAGATTAATATAGAGTTAAAAAATAATGCTGATTTCTATTACGCAGTGCGAGCAGAGTTTAATCAATTAATTTTGCAACGTAAACATAACACTAAGCGCGCGGCAATATGGTTTTATTTTTTGATGCGTACCGGCTTTAATGGTTTATGTCGCTTTAATAGCGTTGGTGAGTTTAATGTTCCGTTTGGGCAACATAATAATATTAAATATCGTGCCGATTTCTTTGACTATAAGCAAATTCTACGGCAATGGGATTTTTCGCATGGAGATTTTAACAACGTTAAAAGAAATGGCGATGAATTTTTATATGCCGATCCACCCTATGATGTTAATTTTACTCGTTACAGTGCGAAAAGCTTTGTTTGGGAAGATCAGCTGCGCTTAGCCGCTTGGTTGTTGCAACATGATGGACCAGTAATCGCTTCTAACCAAGCAACGCCGAGAATAAAAGAATTATATGCAGATTTAAAATTTAAAGTGTATTTATTACCGGCACCACGCATGATTGCTTGCAATGGTGATCGTACTCCGGCGATGGAAATACTTGCAGTAAAGAATTTATCTAGAGAAAACACCACTAAACTTACCGCGAGTTTTGGCCAAGTGTAAGAGCCTGTTTAAAATCTTTACCAAAACAATTTGCTGCCAAAATAAGCCAATAAGAGTAAGAGTACCCCAGCAATAGTTCTTATGGTTACCATGTCACTGCTCCAACCAGATTTATGATAACCATACAAAAGTGCGGCAAATAGCCCCCACGCCATTATAGCTGGTAACAGTTTTGTAAATTGTGTATGTTGCCAGACGTTGGGCAAATAAATAAAAGCACTGATAAAAGCCAAACTAAGAATGATAAAACCGGTCCAGAGAATTTTAAATAAAATTTGTTGCATTGTTTGTACAGCTGGTAAATGTTGCAGCAAGGGAAATTTCTGTAGGGGGTGCTGTTTTAGGATACGCGCTTGGATAGCCGTGGTAATAGCCTGTAAAGCGGCGAGGATTAAGATAGTTAGCGCGGTAAAAGAAAACCAAACGTGTGCCAGACTCGAGGAGTAACTATGAACCCCTAAAGTAATCAACCCTAGTATTACAACTAGAAAAATGAGCCAATAATCTTTAAACTGTCGCATAAATCCTAGTTTATACGATTCGGGGTTTAAAATAAATATTTAGTCGATAGACTTAAAGGCATAAGTTAGCAATTTAGAGGTACCTAGACAAGATTATGTTTGAAAATTTAACCGCGCGTCTAAGCGCCACACTCAAGAATATAACTGGTAAGGGTAAACTAACCGAAAATAATATACAGGAAACATTGCAGGAAGTACGTAAGGCACTGTTAGACGCGGATGTGGCGTTAACAGTAGTTGATGCTTTTGTGCAGACTATAAAGGAGCAGGCATTAGGGCAAGAAGTGCCGGCAAACTTAAACCCAGGGCAATTCTTTATCAAATTAGTTAATAACCAATTAGTGCAATTAATGGGTGAGGCTAAGCAAGATTTGCATCTGCAAGCTAAACCGCCGGTAGTAATTATGGTTGCCGGTTTGCAAGGTTCTGGTAAAACTACTTCTTGTGCTAAATTGGCCAAATGGTTACAAGAACAACATAAAAAGAAAGTCATGCTGGTGAGCTGCGACGTATATCGTCCGGCGGCGATTGCGCAGTTGGCGACTGTTGCTGCACAAGTCGGGGCTAATTATTTTCCTAGCGATATTAGCCAAAAACCAACAGAGATTGTCGACGCGGCGTTGGACGCCGCTAAGAAATCCAATCAAGACGTATTAATTATTGATACGGCCGGTAGGCTGCATGTTGATCAAGCCATGATGCAAGAGGTGCAACAAATCCATACGGTTTGCCAGCCAACCGAGACTTTGTTTGTCGTAGATAGTATGACAGGGCAAGATGCTGCTAATACTGCGAAAGCTTTTAATGATGCGTTGCCTCTGACGGGGGTAATTCTTACTAAGATTGATGGCGATGCGCGTGGTGGTGCAGCATTATCCATCCGCAGTATTACTGGTAAACCAATTAAATTTTTGGGAGTTGGTGAAAAGCTAGATGCCTTAGAACAATTTTACCCAGACCGGATTGCATCGCGTATTTTGGGGATGGGCGATGTGCTGTCTCTGATTGAGGAAATAGAGCGTAAAGTAGACAAAGAAAAAGCTGATAAACTGGCGAAAAAGCTTGCTAAAGGCAAAGGCTTTGATCTGGATGATCTGCGTGAACAGCTTAAACAAATGGCCAATATGGGTGGTATGACTGCAATGCTCGATAAGTTGCCAGGCATACCTAGTGGTAGTATGCCTAATCTTAAAAGCGGTGCACATGATAAGCAGTTGAAGAAAATGATATGCATCATTGATTCTATGACTAAATACGAACGTAGCCGCCCGGCTATTATTATTGGATCGCGTAAGCGGCGTATTGCGGTTGGTTCTGGCACGCAAATTCAAGATGTGAATAGAGTATTGAAACAGCATGAACAGATGCAAAAGATGATGAAAAAAATGGCTAGTAAGGGAGGTATGATGAAAATGATGCGTTCGTTGCAGGGGCGTTTACCGCCAGGGATGATGGGGGGATAGTTTTTAGTCGGTTAACCAAGATAAGTGCGTGAGTTGTGATAGTATTTTTATACAAACTCTGTTAACATCTCGATTTAATTTATTTGGAGGGTATGCGACCAATGGTTGTAATTAGGTTAGCGCGCGCCGGTGCGAAAAAGCGGCCATTTTACCATATTGTTGTGGCCGACAAACGTAGAGCTCGTAATGGTAAATACATCGAGCGAGTAGGTTTTTTTAATCCTACAGCAAAAGGTGCTGATGTGGGTTTATTAGTTGAACGCGAACGCGTTGCGCATTGGGTAGCCAATGGCGCACAGTTCTCCGACAAGGTTAAAGATTTAATTAAAGTGTGGGACAAGCAAGCAGCTACGGCGGCTTAATAATGTCAAACATTGTTGTTGTTGGGAAAGTGGGGGCGCCATATGGCGTTCGTGGTTGGGTGAAAGTGCACTCTTTTACTGAGCCAGGTGAAAATTTGTTTAGCTACCCACTATTGTTAGAAATCTCTCAACAACATGGTTGGCAAGCCCTGAAGATTGAGGAATACAAGCCGCATAAAGAAGGGTTTGTTGCCAAGTTTGCGAATGTGCAAGATAGAGATCAAGCAGCTCTAGTTACTAATGCCAAATTGGGTGTCGCTAGAGAAGATTTTCCAGAATTAGAAGTTGGGGAATTTTACTGGGCAGATCTATTGGGTTTGGTGGTATATAACCAAGACAATGTAAAGCTTGGCGAGATTGTAGATTTTTTTGCTACCGGTGCGAATGATGTAATGGTAGTACAGGATGGTAAAAAAGAGCATTTGATCCCGTATGCTCCAGATTTATTTGTATTACAAATAGATTTAGAACAAAAGAAGATGTTGGTAGATTGGGATCCGGAGCTTTAGTATGTGGTGTGGGGTCGTAACGTTATTTCCAGAGATGTTGCAGGCGATAACGGGTTATGGGGTAACTGGCAAGGCCGTAACCAACCAATTGTTACAAGTGTGCTTGCAAAATCCACGCGATTTTGCGACAGATGTACACAAGACGGTTGATGATCGCCCTTATGGGGGTGGTCCTGGTATGGTAATGAAGGTTACGCCGTTAAGAGCTGCGATCACCGCGCTGCGAGCGCAGGTACCTGTTAGTGCAACGCATACCAAGGTTATAGCACTGTCGCCACAAGGGCGGCGTGTAGAGCAGCAAGATATTAAAAACTTGGTTCAAGAACATGAGCAAGTGATTTTTATCGCTGGCCGTTACGAGGGTATAGATGAACGTCTATATACTTTGGAAGTTGATGAAGAGTGGTCAATTGGTGACTATGTGATTAGTGGTGGCGAATTAGCAGTTATGGTAATTATTGATGCCATGGCGCGTTTAATCCCGGGGGTTTTGGGTCACCCAGCTTCAGCACAGCAGGATTCATTTACGGATGGGTTGTTAGATTGCCCACATTATACCAGGCCAGAAGTAATAGATGGTTTGGTGGTACCAGAAGTACTATTAAGTGGTGATCATGCGCGTATTGAACGTTGGCGCCATGAACAAAGAATAGCGCGTACAAAAGCGCGTCGACCGGATTTATTTTATAAACAGGTTACAGGAGAGTTGGAACATGACTATAAATAAAATAATTCAAGCGATTGAATTAGAACAAATTAAGCAAGACTTACCTACTTTTGCACCAGGCGATTTAGTTGTAGTGCAAGTAGAAGTAAAAGAAGGCAACAGAACTAGATTGCAAGCTTTTGAAGGGGTTGTAATTGCTAAACGTAATCGCGGTTTAAATTCAGCATTTACTGTACGGAAGATTTCTCACGGCGAAGGCGTAGAACGTGTTTTCCAAACACATAGCAAAGCACTAAAAGGCATTGAAGTGAAGCGCCGTGGCCATGTGCGTAAAGCTAAATTGTATTATTTACGCGAATTATCCGGTAAGTCTGCACGTATTAAAGAAAAATTAGTAAGTAAAGATAAGACCTTGGCAGTAGCAATAAACACTGCTAATACTGAATCAACGGCTTCTGAAGCTCAGGAATAAGCTTTTTCGATTGCCAACTGCGTGTCTATTATAATGGATAGGCACGCTTGTCAACAACAAAGGAAGTTGTTATATGTACAAGGTTGCTAGTTTTCTGTTATGTACGAATATTTTCTTTAGTCCAGTTGTATTTTCCACCTCTGCAGCAACAATCTCTGTGCATGAGCAGCAAGTTGTAACCAAAGCCATTGATAGACTTGCTAAACAAACCAAAAATAAAATAGCTATTACTGACATTGAAACCACACCTATACCAGGATTATTGCAAGTAACTTCTGATTTAAATGTTTTTTACATTACTAGTGATGGTAAATATTTAGTTTTGGGAGAAATATTAGATAGCAATCAAGACAAAGGTAAATGGAGCATCACGGAACTAGCTGCTAGAAAACTACGTAGCAGAGTTTTGGCAGAACTAAATCCACAAGAGATGATTATTTATCCTGCAATGCAGACAAAGATCGGCACAGTTACCGTATTCACTGATATTGATTGTCCTTATTGTCGTAAAATGCAGCAAGATATTAAACAATATACCGATGCCGGTATAGAAATAAGATACTTGGCATTTCCACGTGGTGGTGCACGTAGCAAAGGATTTGAAGAAGCTGTGTACATTTGGTGCGCAAAGGATAAAGTTGAAGCATATACTGCAGCTGCGCATAACAAAGAATTTGCTAAAAAATCTTGTGTTAAAAATCCAGTAGCAGCTCAATTTGAATTGGGGCAACGTATGGGCGTGACAGGTACGCCGACGATCTTTTTAGAGAATGGTGTAAAATTGGGCGGTTTTGTAGGCGCCGATAAATTAGCCAAAATTATTAAAGAGCAGACAGAGTAAATCTCTTGTCTATATATGCAATAGTAATGTGTTTTAGGTTTATTTATACTATGGATAACCGTATCATGATGAGTGAATATACTATTGTAAATTTCATGCACATGTATATAATCTTTCAAAATAACTAATATAATCAGAAATTTTACGAATTTAAATAATGAATCACGAATATCTTGTCTACCATGAAAAAACAGACCATTAACGCAAGCCGAAAATAAAGCTGTTTACAAAATTCTTACAACATTGCCTTATCCGCTAAGCAACAATACATTAAATTCTCCAGCAATAGAAAAATTGTCCAAACAGCAGCGTTTAAAGTTAAAATCTGATGAGCCATCGCTTATTTTAGAAAAAATTAAGGAAATAAACCCTAATTTTAATATAATTCTTTTTCCCAAGAGTCTGCTTCAAGTGTACCTTTATGCGTCTACGCAAGGAGTTATATTCTCAGCCAGGCATAAATTTTTTGCGAATACTATAAATAAAATCAGATCTAAACACACTAAAGAAAATAAAGATATGCAAGTCATCGGTACTTCTGGGTTAGCCAATTTTATATTTGAGCATGATTCTGCGGCAGGAACATCTATGAATATGAAGAACCCATGGTTACAAACAAAGCAAAGTAAGTGGAAGCCACTTATTAATAACATTGATGATGATACGCAAAAAGATTGGACTTACTTTAGTTCAATTTTATATAAAAAATGTGTTAATGCAAATTTAATGCCTGGGATACAAAGTATTTGGGTGGCACTTAATGATGCTTTAGTCAAAGAATTTACGTCAGCTCCAGAAAGATCTAACAAAGATAGATTCATAAGTTTTGCTAAAAAATGGACAGATAAATTAAATAACCAATACAATTATTTTCGCAAAGAAGATGACTTTAGAGAATATGATGGGTATACTGTTTATGATCAAAGTGAAATATTATTATATAAACCAGAAAATATTAATCTATTACGTAATATATTAAATTTTGAAATAGAATGCATGTTCGATCCTAAAATTAAACATTTATACATAATTTATCGTGGCTGTTTAACCGGTCCAAATGGTGATTTGGATTTATTAATGAATGAACCAAATCATAGTTTATCATTTAGTAATGGAATTTTCGAAGGCAACATTAATGATAAACAGGCATGCGCTATTAATTATATGTTATTGGATAATCCTTATATGAATAGTGGTTATGCCGTGCTATTTGATCCAGAATTACATAGGAATATGATCAATACGCCACCACTTGTAGCTTCTGCAAGGTCTCTGGCTTCAGGTAATCGCTTCCATCCACGCACAAATGCAACCCAAAATAAATTTAGAATAAATAAATTCTTAATGGAAAATAGTGTGTTTGTAAGCGATAGACGTGAACCAAGATTAAAATACGATCCATTCATTGAGCCAACGTCTTTGACGAGCTATATGCGCAATAAGCCTATATCAAAACCATTGACATTTTCTGCGCAAGCAAATGCTGTGCAAAATATTCATCAGGATGCTTTTATACAAAATATATTAGCCTCATTAGCATTGTTTTATGTGATTATATTAAGTCTTCATCGATGGCGCATAATGCCTGCAAGCACTACTTATCAGCGTCCTAATTATACGCTTCGTAGTCCACAAATTAGACCTGTTTAGCCTACTGTATACACGTATTTTGGGAACTAATATAATTTAAGCCGGTCTAAATACAATAGAGGGTGGGTTTTAGCAAGCCACGGGATTGTTTAGGAGAGCGTATGTTGTCACCAGAAGAGAAGAAAGCAAGATTAATAGAAGGATTAACAAAATATTTTGATGCTAGCAGTGTATATATACGTGAAAAAATAAATGATCCATCGTATGTTGGTAAAGAAGAAATTTCTAAAGCTCTGAATGCGCTAAATAATCGACAAGTCATAAAGATATAGCCGAAAAAACATTAGATTTGCTTAATAATGGTGCAAGTATATTAAATATAACAGGTCAGGCTGAATTTATGATGGCAATTAAATCCAACTTAGGCAATGATCTCCCACAACATGCCGCTACATTTTATAATGCATATAATGATCTAGTAACATGGGCTAATCGGAACACCTGTGAAACTAATATTAAGAACATATTTATTGAAAATAACGCTAAATAATCCAATAAAGAAGAAAAACCGCTTAAGAAAAGTGTACAGGATCTAGTAAATTTTTTTAATAAAAAGAATAATATTCCACATGACAAGACAAAAAGAGATCAAGACGAGACTAAGGAAATTACTAATGGGCGTGTAGCAGAAATGAAAGATCTATTTGAAAATCATAAAAACAAGCCACGATAAATTTTAACATTTCTCAGGGAAATATGCTCCATAAGGTGAACCGCCTCCTTCAAAGCAGACCGTATTCATAGTACCTGAAGAATCAACATAAAACATTTTCGAGTGTTGTGCATTATACCAATTGCTGGTTATTGGCAGGCCTACAGCGGTGGCGCTAATCTGAATATCAACGCGACCGGCTGGATTACCAAGATAGCTAGTTGGGTATACACAAATTGAATCTATATATTGAGAACCCCATAAAGCGTTACCTGGACTCGGGCTGGTAGTCATGCAATTTGGTTTGCTTGTTACACCGCCGCTAGGATGAGTATAGGTGACATTAGGATAAGATGAATTTAGAGCTGTTGGTGTAGCTGGCCAAGAACCATTCTTAGCATAATAAACTTTCATTTCTTGTTGTATTTTTTCAGTAGCGGCCATAGCAGCTATTATCTTACTTCTGGTTGAAAAAGCAGCATATTGCGGAAATGCCACAGCAGCTAGTATCCCAATAATTGATACTACAACTAAAAGCTTTCATTGTTACTTTTTTCATTTAAGAACACCACCAGATTTTTCTTTAAGTATAGATCATGATCTTCGAAATTTTTTATTTAAGATGAAAGTATATAATTGGCGAATGGTCAAACAAATATATTTTAGTCTTTATTTAGTAATTATAGGTTTTTTGCGTAGGCTACGAATGATATCCAATTTTTCTTTGATTTTAATTTCTAAGCCTCGCTCTACTGGTTCATAATAGAGCCTTTGTCCCATTTGCATTGGAAAATAATTTTGCTCAAGTGCAATACCATTAACGCAATCATGGTCATAGAGATATTCAGCGCCATTACCAATTTCACGCATTAGCTTAGTTGGTGCATTACATATGTGTTGTGGTACTGGCAGTGAACCGAAATGTTCTACATCTTGTTGCGCTGCTTTGTAGGCAACGTAGACAGCATTACTTTTTGGTGCACTGGCAAGGTAAGTTATAGCTTGTGCTAATGTCAATTCTCCCTCTGGACTGCCTAAGCGTTGTTGCGTATCCCAAGCGTTTAGAGCAATTTGTAAACCACGTGGATCGGCGTTGCCGATATCTTCAGTGGCCATTCTGACCACTCGTCGTGCAATATATAATGGATCACAGCCGCCATCGAGCATGCGCACAAACCAGTATAATGCCGCATCAGGATCACTGCCACGTACTGATTTATGCAGGGCTGATATTTGATCGTAAAAAATATCGCCATTCTTATCAAAACGTCGCTGTGATTCAGTGAGAGTTTTAGTTATAACTTGTTCGGTTATGACTATTTTGTGGTGTTGCTGCTCGCTAAATTCTATAGTTATTTCTAATAAATTTAACAAACGTCTTGCATCTCCATCAGCATGCCAAGCTAATTGTTCACGCAAATTTAATGGAAATTCAATTTGTTTATTACCAAAACCATGTTCCTGGTTATTAAGCGTAGTTTCGATGATGGTTAATAAATTATCAATGCTTAATGATTTTAATTGGTAAACTCTTGTTCTAGAAAGTAACGCGTTATTTAAGGCAAAGGAGGGATTTTCGGTGGTGGCGCCAATAAAAGTAATAGTGCCATCTTCTACGTACGGTAAGAACGCATCTTGCTGTGATTTGTTAAAACGATGTACCTCATCAACAAATAAAATAGTCGCCTTATTGGTGAATTGTGCTTGTCTTACTGCAGCACGGATGTCTTGCACGCCAGACATTACTGCTGATAAATTAATGAAATCGGCATCTGCGTTGCTAGCGATAATTTTGGCCAGAGTGGTTTTGCCTGTGCCTGGTGGCCCCCATAAAATCATGGAGTGTAATTTGCCTTGTGTGATAGCTTGCTGTAAGGGCATGCCAGGAGCCAGAATATGTGTTTGACCGCTAAAGCTATTAAGATCTAGAGGGCGCATTTTTGCTGCCAACGGAGTATTGGTATTATAGTCGTTCATTTTCTAATAATTGGTGCATAGTTTCACGTTGTCGAATTAATTTTGTTTGGGCGTGATCTACTAATACTTCTGCGCAACGTAATCTAGTATTATAATTGGAGCTCATGCTAAAACCATAGGCGCCACAATCCTTTACAGCCAATAAGTCGCCTTCGTTAATCTTTAATTTTCTATCTATCCCAAGAAAGTCTCCAGATTCACATACTGGACCAACTATAGAGTAGTTTAGTTCTGGTTGTGTATTTGTAGTCAAAGTTACTGGCATTATTTGGTGAAAACTTTGATATAAAGCAGGACGAATCAAATCATTCATTGCCGCATCGACGATCGCAAAATTGTTATTTGCAGTTTTTTTAATATATTCAATTTTGGTTAATAGGATACCAGCATTGGCAACTAATGCCCGGCCTGGTTCTAGATGTAACTCTAAGTTGCGGCCATTTAACTGTTCTAGCAATGCTTGAATGTATTCTTGTGGGCTTGGAACTTGCTCATCATTATAGCTAATACCCAGACCACCACCTAAATCAACATATTGTAAGTTTATTTTATTATGTGCTAATGCATCAACCAGGTTGAAGATTTCTGTTGCTGCCTTTGTGAATGGTGCTAGTGAAGTAATTTGTGAGCCGATGTGGCAAGATATACCCTTAATGTTAAGGTGTGACAACTTAGCTGCGGTTTTATAAACATCAAATGCTTGTTTGTAATCGATACCAAATTTATTGTCCTTGCTACCGGTAGAAATATATGGGTGGCTTTGCACATCAATGTCTGGATTAACTCTGATCGCTATATTTACCCTTTTATTCATATTTTGCGCGATATCTTGGATCCTCAATAACTCGGATATAGATTCAACATGGATGCTGTAAATACCTAAATCTATAGCTTGTCTTATCTCAGCGTGACTTTTGCCAACTCCAGAAAAGATGATATCTTGTGCTAGACCACCAGCCGCCAAGGCACGTGCAATTTCTCCTCCAGACACTACATCAAAGCCCGCGCCCAAACTAGATAGCAAATTTAAAATAGTTAAATTTGCATTTGCCTTTACTGCATAATAAATTTTACTGCGTTGGCTACTGTCTTTTAATGGCAAATAAAAGTTTTGCCAATTATGCTGGATGGCCTGTTTAGAATAAACATAACAAGGTGTGCCAAATTCTTGTGCAATTTCAGCTAAGTCTACATCTTCTAAAAACAGGTTTTGGTGACGGTAATTAAGATATGACATGATATTTCATCAAGTTAACTTTGTTATGTTACGAGGATATTATTCAAGGATACCTAATTATTGCAGCATACGCAACCAGTGGCTATGACTTTTAGCTATCCTTATATGTGTAGAAATTATTACGTCCAGAATGTTTAGCGGTATACAGTGCTTGATCGGCAAAACGTACTAATCGTTCGTAACTGCAACCCATAATTGGCACCATAGTTGCAATCCCCATACTAACGGAAACTTTTTTGCCAACTGCAGAGTTGGGGTGAATTATATTCAAATTGCTAATTTTTTCTTTAATATTATTTGCAATGATTTCAGCGCCTTGCTGGTCGGTATATGGCAACAATAAAATAAATTCCTCACCACCATATCGCGCGACTATATCACTGGCGCGACGACAAGTATCGGTTAAGCAAGTGGCTATTTTTTGTAAACATAGATCGCCAGCCTGATGACCTAAAGAATCATTGTAATTTTTAAAAAAATCTACATCGATAATTATTATCGATAGATTCTCTTGTTTACGTAAAGAACGTTGCCATTCTTTGATGATTTGTTCATTGAAGTAGCGACGATTATAAATCTTGGTAAGTTCATCATGTGCAGACATCCACCATAGTTTTTCTTCATATGCTTTGCGCATACTTATGTCGCGCAAAGAGATTGCAAAAATAGATTCTTCTATTTCTGGAATATTAATAAAGTTTATAGATATTTCACAAGGAAATTCACGATGCATACGATGTATCGCTATGGCTTCTTTAGTTTGACCGATTAATGGTGAATGTTCAATATCTTCACGTGTGGTAAGTAATTTGTCATATAGATCTTTATAATTATGGCTCAAGAAGTTAGAAAATTTTTGACCAATAATCTCCTTAACTCCCCAACCAAAAGCAGTTTCAATCGTTTTGCTGGCAGAATCAATTATGCCATATTCACCGATAATTATAATCGGATCTATAGATGTATCCAAAATCGCTTTATGGATAGTTTCGCTTCTTTTTAGAGCCATGCTGATATTTTTAATGTAAATTGCTATTATGGTGGTTATCCAAATAACTGATATAGTTAAAAATAAATTGATAAAATTTGTTAAATGAAAATAAGAATTAGGGGCGATGGAATAAATCGAATAAAAATATCCTAATATAGTTAGCGCAGTACTAGAAACAGCAAAGAAAAAAGTATATTTAGTCCCAGGTAACCATAAAGATAACATGACGACGATTATATACAGCACACCAATATATAATTCAGTAGTAAACTGCAAATCAGAGATAAAGATTAGCAGCATTATACTGGCAATTAAGATTGTAAAAACAATACTTTTTTGCGTTAAAAAACCCACATAGTTGTAGCTATGACGGCTTGACATATCCCTTCTTTCCTATATTCTTATTGGTTTCAAAGCCTCTTACTGGATTGTATCGGCCGATATAAAAAAAATTTTATTTTTTCATGGCACTGGGTCACTTTTCTTCTGCAATAATTAAATTAAATAGCCAGTAAACAGAACAATATTAAGGATATCAACATGCAGGGCGACAACCAACGTCAATCCAATGACAAATTTTCAATGACCATTTCCGTTTTTATAGCGTTATGCTTAGTGTCAATATTTTGTGCGGTTAGCATAATAATTGTGGAAAATATAGATAACATATCTAAGCAAAACCATATGAAACGTTTAAATTTACCCAATAATCGCGAATTAGGCGAGTTAATTCTATAATAGCTGCTCCAATTTTAAGTGTAGCTTTGTGGATGTTTGCTTCTATATGCGAATTTGCTGCCGAGTTTGTATGCAGCAGCAATCCAAACAGATATGATTGCCAATATAATTGCTGCTATATATGGGGTTATGACCGACAGAGGCCCTATAAATAGCAACCCTTGTTGAATTAGAGAACCGCCGGCTTTACCCAATCTAGAACCTACTACATCAATCGCAGCTTTACCCTTAACCTTAGATTCTTGATCGAGAGGTATATATGTCATTTCTTTGGTTGGATCAAATAATGAATATTTGGCGGATTTGCTCATAACATTTTGTATCAGACCAACAATTACTGCTGCATGGAGTGTAGTAGTAGAAAATATTCCCTCTACAATAGGCTGTGCTTCATCCATAAAGATTATTAACGCAAAAAATAATACTCCGGTTATCAAAAGTACCACAGGGGTAATCAATGCCGCAACACGCCAACCAAAGACCCGTAACACGTTGCCAGTTACAAATAACATCATAAATATAGTAGTGAATGCTACAAAATGGTTATATCTACCCATAAAATGTAAAAAATCGTTAGTATTAGGATATAGTAATCTAACCTGTCCCTTCCATGTTACCTCAATCAAATTGATACATATACCATAAGCAACTACTAGAATAGCGATATATAACATGTACTTAGAGTGAGTTAAAAAGGCTAGACTGTCTTTTAAAGACATTTTAGGCTTAGCTTCTTTCTTTTTAATTTTACTGGCGTCAAAGAATTTTTTATCAGTTAAAATGTAGCGATTAATCCACCAATATATGACAATGATCAGGACTCCACACGCTGTAAATGTCGCAATTAGACCGTCCAAGGTTACTTGCATTGGATCTATACCAACAGGTAGGGTTTTGTATATAGAGGCATAGTGCGTGGTAACAAAACCAGAAGCAGATAATGCTAAGTTGGCACCAACACCAAATAAGGCGTAAAAACGTTTAGATTCTTCTATGTTGGTAGTATCGTTAGCAAAACCCCAAAACAATAGTGATAATACTACGCTACCCCAAAGCTCAGCAAAAATATAGAATAAAGAGAAACTCCAGTTTCTAAACATGGCGATAAAATAATATAATCCTTCTGGCGCAGACTCTTGCCATTTAATAGCTAATTCGTGTGGATGTAGTATGTCGCGCATTGGGTATAGTACTAAGTCAAAAATAATAAAAAATATTACAAACGGCACTATAGAGGCATAAAATAAGTGAGCCTTGCTCAATAGATTACTAAGCTCAGCATAAATGATCATAAAGATAACTGCAGCTGGAATAACACCCCAAAATTTTAAGTAGGTGACGGTTTCAGCCCCAGAACCAGGAGCAGTAATTACTAGGGCGTCTTTAATATTGCGAACCACACTGTAATTGAAAGAAATAAAAAAAAACATTAGAAGCATGGGTATGAGCTTCTTAAGCTCATAATTATGTATTGGCCATAGAATCTGGCGGATACGACCAAATTTGTGCTCATTCATAATTATTACCCTTTTGACAGTTAACTTTGTTAAGTTTAGCTCAATTGACAAGTTTTTTGTTTAATTACACAAAGTAGGTCAAAGACAGATAGATAAATAAACGTATACTGTTACGATGAGATTTAATATTCCCACAATTAGCAAAATTGTGGGAATATTAAAAGACATAGCCAATAATAATAAAATAAGTAGCGCAGATAGCACCATAAACAAGGCATTAAAAATATTATTTGCTGCTATTATGCGGGCCATGTGTCTCTTGTCACCATAATGCTGCACAAGAGCATATAGTGGGACAATATAAAGACCACCAAATACCGCAATACCGAATAAATCAGTAATGATGCGCCAGCTGGCGAAGAGGTGTATAAATCGTTGAATAGATAACAAGCCATGTAAATTGAAAAAAACTTCGCTTTTGCAGGCAAAGTACAAATCGGTAATCAATATAGACATACCGATAGCAGCAATAGGTACTAGCCAGGTTTTTATAGCATTGTTTAGAATCTTGTTACAAATTATAGAGCCTACAGCAATTCCGATTGAAAATATGGCTAAAAACAAACTTACTACTTCTGCTTCGGCGTGGAGTTGATTTTTAACTAAATTAGGCATTAGAGTTAGAAAAGTCGCGCCAATAAACCAAAACCAAGATACACACATAACAGCAGCAAATACTAAATTCTGCTTACGGACATTCATTATGATACGACCAGTTTCTTGGACAATATTTAGATTAATTTTTAAATTTGGTACCGGTGCAGGAGAGTTTGGTATGTAAGTACTGGCAATATAACCAAATACAGCTATGCACAATAGAGCAGTAGTTAGCAGATAGGTTCCGTTTTCCAGAATAATAAATATACCACCACTAATGGTGCCGACTAATATAGCAATGAATGTTCCAGCTTCAACATATCCGTTTCCTTTTAATAATTCATCTGGATGTAAATGTTGCGGTAGTAATGCGTATTTAATAGGGCCAAAAAAAGCTGAATGCACACCACAAGAAAATAAGATGGCGATTAGATAAGGAATATTTTGGGTTATAAAACCAATCCCAGCTAATATCATAATAACTATTTCAAAAATTTTTATTAGTTGTGCAATTTTGTCACGATTATATTTGTCGGCGATTTGTCCTGCCAACGCCGAAAATAAAAAAAATGGTAATATAAATAACCCAGCAGCAATAGTTACTAACTCTTGTGGATTTTGTCCTTCTATAGTGGTGAGTTTATAAGTAATCAAGATGATTAAAGCATTTTTAAATAAATTGTCATTAAATGCTCCCAAAAACTGCGTTACAAATAGTGGCAGAAAACGGCGAGATGATAATAGAAACATGATTAACAACGCTCTTGCAATGCTTGTAATTCTTCTCGACTCAATAACTTAAAAACATCGTTATCTTTTGCAGGGGGCCCTTGTGGATCCGGACTTGTGACTGCAATACCACCTTTAACTAAAGTACGTATAGAATTTAAACTAATTTCCGAACCACCAAAAATATGAATGCTGGCATGAAAGCCACTAATATTAGCAAAGTAAGAGTTTTTTCTAATTACATCTGCATATGGAGCATTAATATAAATAGTAATTAATACATGCTTGCGATCTTTAGATAAACCCATATTACCAACCTCACCAATTTGTAAATCGCGATATAAAATAGCCGAGCCTGGCTCAACGCCAGGTGCGGAGTTGGCCTTTAATTTTATAGTTAATGTTGCTGCAAATTCATTATCTACGGGCGGCAAATCTAAGCCAACATATTTATCTGTTATTGGGCCAGGAACAGGATTAACCGCTATATAATTACCGGTAGCTATGGTACTTAAATTTTCAATCTCACCCAAACCAAATTCTGGACTGACAATCCAAAATTTACTATTGGCGCCAAGCAATTGTATAGCATGTTTATTGATTTTAGCGTGCACAATTGGACGACCAGTTTCTGGATCTAAAGCTATACTGTTTATATCACCTATTTGTACACCTAAATATAAAATTTTCGATTGATTTGGCACCAAACCAGAAACATCGTTAAAAGTTATAGTAACGTTTTTGCCAATATTCTTATACCATTTATAGGTTAATGATATGCCTACAGTAACAGCGGTAAAACAAATCATCCATATTATTAAGGTTAACATTAGGTTGCGCATATCTCTTCCTCTTTTTCTGCATAGCATTCAGCTAAGCTTGCAGAAGCTAGCATGGTCAAAATTACGACACAGCCGAGTAAATAAGTAGCGCTATCAGCAGATACAGTAGCAAAACTACCAAATTTAACTAACGCAATCATTATTGCTACTAAGAAAATATCTAGCATTGACCAGCGTCCTATGAATTCGATTAAAGCTAATAACGCTGTACGAGTATTGTAAGCTACATTCAGCAAGTCAGAAACAATAATAAAAAACAAAGCTAATAGTTTGAATACTGGAATTATAATACTAGCCATAAACACAATGGTTGCTGTGATTAGCATATTCTCATCGTATAAGGATCTAATTCCATCCCAGATAGTAGTATATCGATATTGGCCGGAATATTTCATGGTCATGAATGGATATAGATTTGCTGGAATATATAAGACTAGCGCTGCTATAGTAAACGCTAATGATCTTAATAAATAATGTTGTTTGTTAGTAATTTTTAAATTCATACAAATAACTATAGTATATTAAGCATTAATATCTATTTTAAATATTTATAGGTCTAGAATGCGCAAAATTATGTTTAATTTGGGTTTAAGGGTAGTAATTTATAGCCTAGTTACTATTGTAATTGTGAGTGTTTTTTTTAATTTAAATACAGTAAAGGTACGAAAGGACTTAACTCGTCAGAATTATGCAACTTTAGGCAATGATTTAGTAGCATATTTTTACTTCATCAATACATCGCTGGAAGAAAATATATGCCAGGACATTAAAAAGAACGGTGATTATATTGTAGATCAACCGTACATAAAAAAAATATATGTTAGTTTTGTCTGTCAAAAAAGCGACATGATATTGTCGTATAATACTCATTATAATGCGGCATGGAATCAATTAGAATTTGATGGGACACATAAACAAAATTATTTGCAATATTGGCAAACAATAAGGCCAGCAATACGAAAATTTTATCAAGAAAACATAGTTGTTGAAAACGTCTCAACACCAGTAATACACTTTAGATGTAGTGATAGCCCTTTTAATAAACATGTTCAATATCATTTGCCTAAAGAAGAAAGTGTGAAATGGATGGCACAACAAATTAAACAGCGAGGATTTAACAAAATAATTATGTTGAGTTGCAATCAGCATTTTAGTTTGGATAAAAACAGTTGTGCTAAATACACAGATTTTTATGTCGATATTTTTAGTGCAGCAGGTTTGGAAGTGGTAATGCAATGCAGTTCTATTTATCAAGATTTTGCGTTAATGGTTAATGCACCATTGCTAGTATCATTAAATGCTAGTAGTTATTCATTTATGGCTGGAATTGCTAAAGATCCAAAAAACTATATTGCTTGTAATATGGGGATTGAGATTCGTGGCAAATACGTGTTACAAAACGAAGCAGATTGGATTACAGACCATCGTAAGCCATTATTGCATGTGGAAGTAGATGATTATAATGACCATGCTGCAGTGATTAAAAAATTACGCTCTTAAGTGCTTTGTGGATATGGTGGAATAGTTGATAAAATTATTTCCGTGATCATTAAGTCTTTGCTGTTGATATTAAATAATGATCTTCTGGCAAAGTTATTGTTGATTACAGTATATTTAAACTCACTACGTACATATGTTTGTTTGAATAAAAAAGTCTCGCCGATAAAATTTGTGCCTAAATTATCTAGTTCGTTTTTAAAAAAAATATAAGTGCTATGCGGTGCTATTACTCTAGCATGTACCATTTTTATATTATCACCAACTAAATACACATCACGAATAAAACTGTCATGCTCTTGTATGTTAAGCCAGGTTTGTTCTTCTTTAGTAGCGCTGGCTAATGTTTGTTGATTTACCTGTACATGTAAGCTTTGACATGTTTTGCGTAATGCTGTAGTTAAAGAAAATGGTTTTGTTAGCCAAGCATATATATTGGAGGTTGGATCAAGCATTAACTGTGTTACAGATGGAACCCAGGTTATATTTATAGGCGTCATTTTAGCGCGATGCTTTTAGTATTGGTGCCAAAAACTGTCCAGTATAAGAGCCTTTTACTTTAGCTACTTCTTCTGGGGTGCCAGTAGCAATTATTTGTCCACCGTTATCACCGCCTTCTGGACCAAGATCGATGATCCAATCAGCGGTTTTAACTACGTCCAGGTTATGTTCGATAATAATAATGGTGTTGCCATGTTGTTTTAGTCTATCTAATACTTCTAATAGTCTACGTACATCATGAAAATGTAGGCCAGTAGTTGGCTCATCCAAGATGTATAAAGTATTGCCGGTATCGCGTCGCGCTAATTCTTTGGCCAGTTTAACTCGTTGTGCTTCGCCGCCAGATAATGTAGTCGCGCTTTGCCCAATCTTAACGTAGCCGAGACCAACATCTATTAACGTAGAAAGTTTCTTCGCCAGGCTGGGGATAGCTTGGAAAAATATTAATGCTTCTTCCACTGTCATTTCTAATACTTCGTGGATATTTTTGCCTTTATATAATATTTCTAAAGTTTCGCGATTATAACGTTTGCCATGACATACATCACATGCAACATAAATATCTGGTAAGAAATGCATTTCAACTTTTAACAAACCATCACCGCAACACGCTTCGCAACGACCGCCTTTGACATTGAAACTAAAACGACCGATTTTATAACCACGTGAGCGGGATTCCTGTGTGTTGGCAAATAAATCGCGTATATCTGCGAACATGCCAGTGTAGGTAGCAGGGTTAGAACGAGGAGTTCGGCCGATAGGGCTTTGTGAAATTTCGATTACCTTATCCAAATTATCTAAACCAGCGATTTTTTTGTAACTACCGATATCGTCTATTTCACTGCCATTTAGTTCATTTGCAGCTAATGGGTATAAAGTATTGTTAATAAGAGTTGATTTTCCGGAACCAGATACACCAGTTACGCAAGTCATCAGCCCTAATGGAAATGATACGGTGATATTTTTTAAATTATTAGCACTGGCACCACTTAACACCAGTTGGCGTTTGGGGTCATTTTTGGTGCGTTGTTTGGGTATAGCGATACGTTCACGCCCAGATAAGTATTTCCCAGTTAAGGAAGTGGGGTGTTGCATAATTTCTTTAGGTGTACCTTGAGCTACAACATAACCACCATGTACACCTGCTCCTGGACCGATATCCAATACTTGATCTGAACATAAAATTGCATCTTCATCATGTTCCACCACTATTACAGTATTACCGATATCGCGCAAATGCGTCAAAGTAGCAATTAAGCGCTGATTATCGCGTTGATGTAAACCAATTGATGGTTCGTCTAGTACGTATAATACCCCTACTAATCCGGCACCGATTTGGCTAGCGAGACGTATACGTTGTGCTTCACCACCAGATAAAGTATCTGCTTGGCGGTTTAAACTTAAATATTCTAATCCAACATTGATTAAGAAGTTTAAACGTGCCGTAATTTCTTTTAGAATTTTATCTGCCACTTTAGAACGCCAACCACTTAATTGTAAATTCTTAAAAAAATCCACCGCTTTTTGGATTGATAAACTTGTTATATCGAATATACGACTATCTTGTATAAACACATTGCGTGCTGCGGCATTTAATCTACTACCAGCGCATTCTGGACAGTCATCTTGAGTTAAATATTTGGCTAATTCTTCACGAATATAATCCGATTCGGTAGTTTGATAACGACGTTCCATATTCACTACTACACCTTCGAATGAATGTCGCTTCGTTACTTGCTTGGCGTGTTCGTGGTTGTAACTGAACTTAATTTCTTCTTCGCCGCTGCCATATAAAATAATGTTTTGGATTTTTTTGGGTAGCTTGTTAAATGCGGTATCTAATTTAAAATCGTAATGTTTAGCCAATGAGCTTAACATACTATAAAAATAAAAGTTATGTAAATCCCAACCGCGAATTGCGCCTGCTGATAAGCTCAAAGATGGATCGTGTACAACTTTATCTGGATCCATAAATTGTTTAACACCTAACCCATCACAATTAGTACAAGCACCAGCAGGATTGTTAAAAGAAAAAATACGTGGTTCTAATTCTTGAATACTATAGCCACATTTTGGACAAGAAAACTTAGTAGAAAAATTAATTTCTTCACCAGTGTCCATGAAATTAATAGTCACGACACCATCAGTTAAATTAATCGCGGTCTCCAAAGAATCAGCAATCCTAGATTGATTGTCGGCACTAACTTTAATTCTATCAACCACTACTTCAATAGTATGTTTTTTATGTAATTCTAGTTTGGGAGCCTGATCTAAATCGATGATTGCACCATCAATGCGTGCACGTACAAAGCCTTGGCTACGTAATTGTTCTATTTGTTGGATGTATTCACCTTTACGGTTTTTGGCTATTGGTGCGAGTAACATAAGTTTAGTATCAGGAGGATAGCTAAGAATTTGATCGACAATTTGACTGACAGTTTGTGCTTCTAGAGTAACATCGTGTTTTGGACAACGTGGTTGGCCCACTCGGGCAAATAACAAACGTAAGTAATCGTATATTTCTGTTACTGTACCGACAGTTGATCTGGGATTGTGCGAGGTTGATTTTTGTTCAATCGAAATTGCTGGTGATAGGCCTTCAATATGATCGACATCAGGTTTATCCATCACCGACAAAAATTGCCGTGCATAGGCGGATAGGGATTCTACATAACGGCGTTGTCCTTCGGCATACAGGGTATCGAATGCTAGTGATGATTTACCAGAACCAGATAAGCCAGTAATCACAATTAATTTATCACGCGGCAACTCAATGCTGATGTTTTTTAAGTTGTGGGTTCTAGCCCCGCGAATAGAAATATATTGCACGCAATTAACCTCATATCAAAGCCGATAGCAACCTGCTACTATACCAGGGCTTGCAGCAAATTGTCAGTGAAAAGAATAAGACGGGTGTATTAACAAAGATTGATTACTAAACAAGAGTTAAAAGTAGTAGCGGTTTTAGCAAGTATTTTTGCGTTAAGGATGCTGGGGCTATGTATGCTATTACCGATTTTCGCCGTTGAGGCAGCGCGCTATGCGCAAGCAACCCCACAACTAATTGGCATAGCAGCTGGAATATACGGGTTATCACAGGCAGTATTACAAATTCCTTTTGGATTGCTATCGGATAGGTATGGGCGTAAGCCATTAATCTTGACTGGTTTACTTTGTATATTGTCAGGTAGCTTAATATCTGCAATTGCTACCAATATTTATCTATTAATTTTAGGTCGATTATTGCAAGGGTGTGGCGCTATTGGCAGTGTAGTAATTGCTACGTTGATAGATAATGTGCGAACACAAGTACGTGCTAGTGCTATGGCGATTTTGGGCGCGAGTATTGGCGTGTCTTTTGCTCTGGCAATGGTATTAGGTCCAGCACTGAATCAGCTGATTGGTTTGGCTGGAGTATTTGAGGTGATAGCGGTTTTGGCTGTAGCTTGTGTTGCCTTGTTGTTGGTGATTCCGAATGTTCGAGTTAACTTAACTACCAAGACACCACCTAGTATTATTAGTGCATTACAGCGTGCATTTATTGGTAGGGTGCTTAGCACACATGTTGGCGTGTTTATATTGCATGCTAGTTTGGCAGCGATATTTTTGATTCTACCAGGATTATTACAACAGTATACCGTAGTTGCTGAGCATCTCTGGCAATTCTATTTGTTGGTTTTAATTATATCAATGTTAGCAGCTTGGTGTGTAATTAAGTATGCTGAAAGACGTCATAATTTAGAAAAAGTGCAGTTATTAGCGATAATAGGCCTGTTATTTGCGCAAGGTTTATTGTATACAATAAACAGTTACGTGTGGATGGCTGTAGATTTAGTATTATTTTTTACAGCATTTTGTTTTTTAGAAGCTAGTTTACCAGCGTTATTATCTAAGTTTGTTACCTCGGATAATCGTGGGGCAGCTTTTGGTGCCTATGCTTGTTTGCAATTTTTAGGTGTCTTTGTTGGTGGTACAGCTGGTGGTTGGATGCATGCTAATTTGGGTGTGATAGGTGTACTAAGTTTTTGTGTAGTATTAGGTATAATTTGGTTGGCGGCTTATGTGGGTCAACATTGGTTAAGTAAAAGGTGGGTTTTATGGCAAGAGGTGTAAATAAAGTAATTATCATTGGTAATTTAGGTGCAGATCCAGAAGTGCGTTATCTGCCAAGTGGCTCACCAGTTACTAATGTACGTGTAGCAACTTCAGAAGGCTGGAAGGATAAACAAACTGGTGAAACACAAGAGCGTACCGAGTGGCATCGCATAGTGTTTTTCAACAGACTGGCTGAAATTGCTAGTGAATATTTACGCAAAGGCTCCAAGATATATATCGAAGGTTCACTGCGTACCAACAAGTGGCAAGACCAGAGTGGCAATGAACGTTACACTACAGAAATTATTGCCAATAGCATGCAAATGCTAGATGCTAAAGGCGGCGCAGGCGCTTCTGCTGGTTCTACTAGTGCTGCACCAGTGTATTCCTCAGAGCCAATGCCAACATCAGTGCCAGAGATGAATGTGGAGTTTGATGACGATATACCGTTTTAAAAATTATCAACATATATTTTTAGTTCATTGTTATGCATGAAGGTTTGTCTAAGAAAGTTAGGTTAAAAGACTTTGAAATAAAGGCTATTCAAAATTGCTTTGCAAAATATTTTTTGTCAACAGATCATATTTGGTTGTTTGGATCCAGAGTTGATCTAAATAGAAGAGGTGGCGATATAGATTTATATATTGAAACTGGACTATCAGCCAGCGAAGCAGCAGCGAAGAAGATTGCTTTTTTGACAGACCTTTGGGACGCTATAGGTGAGCAAAAGATAGATATAGTCTTACATCTGGTTGCTCACCCTGAAAAAATACAAATATATGCCGTCGCTATAGCAGAAGGAGTACAGCTTGCATGATACAGAAAAAACTCGAGTCAGTGAAAAAAATAGCGGATACGCACGTCACGCGTATTCAAGATGCTTTGGAACATCTAAAAACCACGTTTCCCGTGACAGAGCATTCTGTGCAAAAACTTGCGGGTCAAGAATTCTTATATATGGAACTATTAACCAACCGTTTTTCAAAATTGCAAGATCATCTTGGTGCTAATGTATTTGATTTGTTTTTTTTACTTAACAGTGAAAATATTGATAGCATGACAATGATCGATAAATTAAATAAACTGGAAAAACTCGGAATAATTGAAGATGTACATATATGGCATGATATGCGCACAGCGCGCAATATAATTGCCCATGAATATCCAGATAATCCTGCGTTAATTGCAAATACTTTAAATGCAATTAAAACCTATTGCCCGATATTGATTGCTATAAAAAACGCGTTGTTTAAGCGAATGCAATCATCAAATAATGTTACCTAATTGGCCGATGACCAGCTCAAAATTTGTTTTCTGCCAAACCATATCGGCTTTCAGCCATTACAGTTATCAATCAAAATACTTTTGCTTCGAGTTAAGGCCTTGCATGCGTGAGCACTCAATAATAGTTAATTCTTTGTAAAATACTCCATCCATAACGACGCATACCCTTAAAATGCTCCATTGATATTGGAGTATTTATATGCTAATATTCCATTATGAATGGAGAATATTATGACTATTGCAGAAACCCTACTAAGAAGAATCGTACTAGAACAGCATAATATTGAAGCATTGCCTGAAATGTATATGCACAGAAATATTGAAAAAAAAATAGCTTCGTTAGATTCCAATCGAGAAATAATTGTGCTCACGGGCATCAGGCGTTGCGGCAAATCCGTTCTTCAGCAATATGCTAAATCACTATTACCACAAAAAGATTTCTATTTGAATTTTGAAGATGAAAGACTAGTAAACTTTGATATACAAGACTTTCAGACATTACAAGAAATATTTATATCGCTATATGGCGAACAGCAACATTATTATTTTGACGAAATTCAAAATATTCCAGGCTGGGAAATTTTTGTGCGTCGCCTGTATAATTATGGTAACAAAATTTATATTACTGGTTCTAATGCAAATCTTTTTAGTGATGAGCTGGGTACGAGATTAACTGGTAGATATATTAAGGTTGATATCTACCCGCTATCATTTTCTGAATTTGCATTATACAAAGATGCAGATGTCATAAAACAACTGGATAGATTAACTACCAGTAATATTGGTCGAATCAAGCAATTATTTGATGAATATTTACAGGTTGGTAGTATTCCTGAATATATAAAATACAGAGAGAAAGATTATTTGCATTCGTTATATGAAAGCATTTTGTTTCGTGATATTGTTTCTAGATATAAAATTATAGATGTTGATACAATTAAAAAACTAGTATTCTTTTTGGCAAGTAATTGCAGTAAAGAAGTAACTTACACTTCTTTACGTAAAATGCTAGGCTCTAAAAGTATTACTACTATTTCTGATTATTGTGGATATCTTGAAAATAGTTATTTATGTTATTTTGTGTCTCACTATAGTGACTCTGTAAAAGCACAACAAAAAAACCCTAAGAAAATATATTTTGCTGATCATGTGCTTGCGAAAATGTTGGGTTTTAGAAATAATCATGATCTAGGCTTCACCTTAGAGAATATAGTATTTTTAGAGTTAAAGCGCCGTGGTTATTTACTATATTATTTTAAAGATAAACATGGTTGCGATTTTGTGGTTCGTAAAGAAGAACAAACTATTGCAGTAATTCAAGTTTGCCAGGAATTAGGTGATCCAGATACAAGAAAACGAGAGATTACTGGTTTGACAGAGGCAATGCAACGGTTTGGCTTGCAAGTTGGGACTATTATAACTTTAAACGATGATGGGCAAGAAATTGTAAAGACTGCTCAAAATGATTGTCGAGTAATAATAGTACCAATATGGAGATGGTTATTAGATAATAATCAGTAAACACACGTAATAGGAAGGATATGCCATACTATCATTTCACTACATTGGAACCTTTTTGCATAATATATAGGGATAAAAAAATACGGGTATCACGCTGTAACATTGCAAAAAATCTTTCTGTTGAAACCATGGCGTTATATTCAGAGCTGAAAAAAATTTTAAATGATGATGCAAGTTTGTAAAGTGAATTGTTGAGATTATTTAATAAAAATGACAATACAGAACTAATAAACCATTTTATTGAAGATAGAAATAAAATTTATATATCGTGTTTTTCCATGTTCAATGAAGACAACGAAATATCTGAATTAATAAATGCAAGATATATGTGGAAATTTTATGCTTATGATGATAACGGGGTTGTTATTAAATTTGAGTTACCATATATTGAAAGTGCTATTCGTAGAGTGTCAAACGGCAATGGAGGTTTTAATAGGATTAGTCAAATAGGAAAGAGTGATGCACAATATGATGCAGAGAATCTTAAAAAAAATCTTAAGAGGTGTGTGACATTGAAAGCGTGTAAGTGGCATATATTTGCTACAGATGTATATAAACCAGAATTTTGCGAATTGGAAAGAGAAATTCGTTTAATTGTATACGTTGTAGACAGATGCGACTTAAATGGTTTGCAATGGGTGTCAGAATCGGCAAATAACAGCCATGAATTACCTGAATATCTGTATTATGATTTTGGTTCTCAAGAAACAAATGAAACTGCTCCATGGATACAAAAAGTATTTTGCCGAACAAATAAAACTAGAGATGTCTTGGTTAATATATTAGGTGAAGAAAGAGTAAAGCTTATTGATGTACGGCCAATAATGTAAAAAATATTATCTCTAACCCATATTTTATAATTTTCTTTTCTATATAAAACAACATTAGTATAAGCAGCAGAATATTGGTTTGCAATATGATATTAAGCCGCTTTTATTTGATGTGAAAGTGAAAATATATACTCAAAAAATGGACTGCAGAAGATGGTGTGCAAATCGATTTATTATTTGATCGGCAAGATAGGGTGATTACCTTGTGTGAGATTAAATATTGTAATACGGATCATACCATAGATAAAAGTGTTGCTGTTGCACTAGCTAGGAAACAACAGGTTTTTGAGGATAGGACTCAAACAAAAAAACAGATATTTTGGTGAATGATTACATTGTACCCGTTACAAAAAAATGCATATCGTTCTAGTCTAATCGCATATAAGATTACTGACCATTGTGTATGCACGTAATATGTTTAGTTAGACGTAAAAGTAGATTTGTATATAAATTTATGTGTTTGTTATATAATGAATTGTTAATTTTTCCATTATTGGGGACAATAAATGACGCTGCGTGGTAGATTGGTAGTTAGTATTGCTGGTAAAACTCTAGATCCTAAAGAAAAAGAAATGTTGCAACATCCTATGCTAGCAGGCGTTATCTCTAGAGCATATTTTTCGCCGATTTGCTGTTTTAAATGATTTTGAAAATCATTACCAATATTTTCTGTATGGCTAATTTTTTGGCTCTTAATAATTTTATCTATATATGAAACCAGTTGCTGTACAGATATATTAGTTGGTTTGTTATCTGGAGGTCTCGAAATATTTTTGATTTTGTCATCGTAAAAATTTTTAAACTTAGTCTCTAATTCCTTTATATTGGGAGTTAGTTCCGGTGTTGGTTGCCGCATCAATTTAATAATCTCAGATATTTCAGCTTTGTTTGTCCATATTTCTTCTAACATATGCGATAAAGAATATATGTCGTGACTGCCATTTATCTCAGGAATATGTATCACATTTAGTAGATCGTCAATTTTGGTTGTATCTAATTTAGAAATTGAATCCAATATTTGTTTTTGCGTATCGCTATAATAATTTTTAGGATCATTAATAATAGATGTTATATGGGTTTTAAATTCGTTCCTTACACTGTCTTTCTGGTTATCAGACATATTATTATTATCGTTAATAACTCGCCAATATCTACCTATAGTTTCTCTTTTAATAAATTTAAATAATAATAACCATGGTGGCATATATAGAGGAGAACCAGCAGGGGTAACATAATCGCCGAATTTCACTGCCAATCCAAAATCACCAACTTTAATGTTACCTTGCGCATCAACAAAAACGTTGTCTAATTTTAAATCACGATGTTCAATATTTTGTTTGTGCATTATGCTGATGGCATCAATTAATTGTTGCATATATCGTAGACGATCTGCCGTTGAACATTTTGGATCTCTTAAAGCTTGTTTTAGAGTCTTTGGATACAATGGCATTTGAATTGTTACTTGCGCTTTATTTAATTTTTCTTTCTTGGTGGAGACATAGTTGTGATTTACATTAAATGATAAAGGCATTGCAAAATAATCTTTTTGTTCTTTTTTGCCAATGGCTGTTAAATCACTGGCTACCTTTATTTCATTATATGCGTCATCAAGTATACTGTTATCATATTTTACATAACTAATGCATTCAGCAATCATTTTGGGAGCATCAAGACAAACTAATGGTTTCATGGTTTTGAAAGATCCAGCAAACCAAGAGACTAGGCGTTTGACATTTTTAAATTTGTCACTAAACTTGGCGCCAATTTTGACTGTTAACATAAATTCGCCAGTATAGGTTTTTGTAATGTAATATGTGCGCATATCTTGGTTTTCCGCTTTATTGCGTTTGAATTTTGAGTTCTTGCCAGGTTTTAATCCCAAGATAGTTGTTTTATGTTTTTCCGCGTTTCTTAATGCGTCATGTAAAATCATTTCTATTTGTTTGGTGGACAATGTCGAACCCAGGCCAGGGATTTCCTGCAATATATTTTGACCATTTTTAGTGGCTTCCAATTGTTGTTTTAAACGAGCAATAAAAGAATCGTATGTGTCTTTATTGTCAAGTGGTACATTATTAGCAGACATTAGTGCACCTACATTTATTATTGTTATTTATTAATCTACCAATATAAATATAGATGTTTGCAGTGCCAAAGAGTGATTATTTGTTAATATTAAAATCAGCTTGGTTTATAAATGCGACGTATATTTTCAAGAAGAGCGTAATTAGTGATTGGTAGAGAAATTTTACGAGAATTATCATATAACCAATTTATTTTCTCTGGCAGCATAGTGCATAGGCGTGCATTTATATTTATTGCTATCTCGCGTATGGCTTCAATTGGATTATTTTCGATAATAAAAATTTTTTTAACTGCTAGATTTTCAATAGACCCTTCATATACAGTATTATTCGAAGATAAATTGAATAATAAACATTTGTTTAAAAGCCCTTGATTTTGTAATGACTGTATAAAATTGGAAATATGAATTTTCCCGAAAATAAGCACGCAATTTTCACCTAAATTTATAAGTTCTTTGAAGCGCATTAGCATGTATGATTCTCTGGTATTTAAATTGCCAATATTATTCAACATTTCAGCATGTTGATTTGGCAAGTCAATGCCATGGACATCAATATTTAAGGGCATTATTTTGTTTATAATTTTCTGCATAGCATAGAAAATTATAATGTTTGAAGCTATAGAATTAGCGCTATGATTTTCGAAGCCCATATTACGTAACAAACCTTGTAATATAGGCCAACTGAGGTTTGATAATATATCAATGTTTTTCTTTTTAAATTGTTCAGTTATAATATTTATAAGAGTGGTTTGCATTTCATTAGTTGTGTTTTTTAACCAATCAAGCAAGGCGTTTTTGTGATAAAAAGTATACTCCAAGCAAAGAGTATTATAACCAATATTGCTTAGCATGTGTACAATACTTGGAATAGTCATACTAGTAGTGCTGTCCAAGTTGTCCTTAAATATTATGAGAGGTGGTAATTGCATATTACGTTTCCATTATTTACCATAATGATACTATTAAATATCATTTATCACTTTGCCCTTTAAAGTGAATGTACACTATTCATTTAATTAAAGCACTTCTAAAAAAAATTGTCTATATTTACATGGTAGATAAGAAGTTTGAGGTTTAACATGTCTTGGCTAAATGATTTGATTAGTGCTTTTACACCTAAGGCGAATACAGATATCTCTGCGGTTAAACAAAAAATCATGGCCGCAATGCACGACGATACCATCAAAATAGACAATACGGAATTGTTGGCGTACGTGAATGATATCGATTTTCGTTTAAAAAATATGGTGAATGAGCTAAAAAAGGTCTATAAAACGTTTAATATAGATTTTAACGGGTTTAAATCATTTTCTTCTGCCTGTGAATATTTAAAAACAGCGATTAAAAATAATAGTGAAGAAGCTTACAATAATATAATTAAGCTAGAATCAACTATCACCAGTGAGCAACAACGGCATTTGGCTTTGATTAGGATGGCGGTCACAAAAGATGGCAAGCGAGTGATGGAACAAATTACCTCCGATCCAGCAAAAAAAGAAATATTTAATAGTGTATTTGGAGAAAAAAGCGCCACTGGTAAATTGACCACGGATGGATTATACCAACGGTTGTGGTCGGAAATTCATAGGCTTTCAGAATATATTCTAATTCAAAAAAACCGCATTTATCATTAGTATTGCGTGTTGGTTAAGCTATTAGCTCGGTAGTATAAATTTCCACTTTAAGTGCATCAGACCAATAATCGGTACTCCACCCAGCTTTGCTTTTTAAATGTGTCACAAAATCGTGTGGATCTGGCAATTGTTCCCATACCGATGGTAAAAATGTGGCGCGATGCCCACGGTCGCTTAAAATTAGACCATCGATGCCGGGGCGTAATTTCTGCAATAGATCTGCTTCAGAAGTAACATTAATTGGCGTGGGTTTACTTAACACAGAAATATCCAACGTTATATGTGGTAATTCTGTTGCTGTAACTGGACCAAATCTAGGGTCTTGCATAGCGGCATTAAAGGCATTATGTGCGACATCCAGTAGTAATGGTTGATAGGCTTGTAGAGTCCCAATGCAGCCGCGTAATTTTCCATGAGCATGTAAAGTAACAAAGCATGCACGTGGTTGTTGTAATTTGGCACTAACGGTGCCCAAATTTATTGGTAAGAGTCTTTTTTGCATAATACCGTAGGCGATACTTTCTTTCGCGGTTTGCAATAGTTGATGTTTTTCCGTTTCATTAAATTCTGTCATACGATAATCCTTTAATTAAAATAATAGGCGCCGTAACCGACCACACGTGTTTTATCGCCAGCTGTGTCACCAGAATTACGTAAGTCTAATACCTGTGCTTGTAATTTTAATTTGGCTGCAGCGAGTAAGAGGCCTTTAATGGGTAAGCGGCCACAAGCTTGATCATCAGCGATTTTTTCTGGTTGTAAACTTACGATTGCTGCTGTAGTGGCAGTGTCTAATTTTTGCGCGCTAATATAATCGTGGTAATGACTTAGATCGGAACTGATGACAATTAAAGTTTCCGTTCCACCCCATAAATGCAGCAATAAATTGGCTATATCAATTGGCTTTGCATTCCCAACTATACATGGCACTATGCTGAAATTTTTTAGTGTTTGTTGTAAAAATGGTAATTGTACTTCTAAACAGTGTTCCATATTATATGCTTGCTCTAATAACATTATGCCTTCTAGATTGGTTATAGAATTTATGCTTTCATTATCCACAGGGATGCTACCTAACGGTGTGGCAAAATATTTTACTTTGGTTACGGCAATACCGAAAAAACCCAGACGGTGTGCTGGGCCCAATAGTACGACTCGCTTGATGGTATTTTTGTTGGGGCTAATAGTTTTATAAATTGTTGCGGCAATTGGGCCAGAATAAATATAACCAGCATGTGGAGCGATGATGGCTTTAGGTGCCGGCAAATTAGTGGTTTTTGCAGCATTTAATAAATTATTTACAGTAGAAGCCAAAATTGTCTGATCTGCTGGATAAAAGTGACCGGCTACACTTGGTTGGCGTACAAAATCCATACCAGCTCCTTAACTAGCAATGCACTGGGAGTATTATACTTACAATATAGTATAGATGGTCGCAGAAGTGAGATGTATATGCAAACAAAATACTGGCATGTATTAGAGGACGGTCGCATACAGTGTGATGTGTGTCCACGAGCATGTAAGCTGCGCAATGGACAACGCGGTTTGTGTTTTGTGCGTGCTTGTGAAGATAATCAAATAGTGCTGACTACTTATAATCGCTCTAGTGGTTATTGCATAGATCCAGTCGAGAAAAAACCATTAAATCATTTTTTACCCGGCACACCAGTATTGTCTTTTGGTACTGCTGGTTGTAATTTGGCTTGTAAATTTTGTCAAAATTGGGATATCAGTAAATCACGAGAATTGGATACACTTATGGATCAAGCTGATGCAGCTACTATTGCACGTGCAGCATTACAATTAAATTGTAAAAGTGTTGCCTTTACTTACAATGATCCAGTAGTATTTATGGAGTATGCTATTGATGTGGCAAAAGCTTGTCACGAAGTAGGCATTAAAGCCATAGCTGTGACGGCTGGCTATATGTGTCCGGAGCCACGCAAAGAATTTTATCAATATATGGATGCAGCGAATGTTGATTTGAAAGGTTTTACCGAGGAATTTTATTTTAAGATCACCGGTTCGCATTTAGATAAAGTTTTAGACACCTTATGTTATCTAAAACATGAAACTAAAGTATGGTTTGAAATCACCACGCTATTGATTCCAGGTGAAAATGATAATCCGATGGAAATTGAAGCAGAAAGTAAATGGATTATGCAAAATCTAGGACCAGATGTGCCATTACATTTTACTGCTTTTCATCCAGATTGGAAAATGATCGACAAACCACCAACACCACCTGGTACGCTTAGTATGGCGCGTGATATAGCACTAAGTAACGGTCTGCACTATGTTTACACTGGTAATGTGCATGATGTTGCCGGTGGCACTACATATTGTCAAGGATGTAAGCAACCGATAGTAAAACGCGACTGGTATAATATTTTAGCATATGAATTAACTAACGATGGTAAATGTAAGCACTGTAACACGCAGTGTCCAGGAGTATATGCAGGTGAGCATGGTACATGGGGCGCAAAGCGTGTACCAGTTAGGTTGCAACAAATATTATAAGTACAGTATACTGCTAGTACTATGCGTTATTCATTGCCATTTTTTTTTATAGTCATATTTGTCTGTAGCTTTAATCAGAAAGTTATAGCAAAAGCCAGTGTTTTTGAATACAAAAATTATACCCCCAAAGAAAATTCCCTAGTGCGTGTTGCTATAGTTGATTTGAGCAAAGCTAAGCTTGTTATTGGCAGGGCGCAGGATTTGGGGCGCGGTTTGGATACTGTAGAAAACATAGCCAAACATTATGATGCTGTAGTGGCTGTCAATGGAGGGTTTTTTCGTTTTAATTCAACAGAATTCAATAATGCTGTGCCAGCGGGAATATTAAAGATTAATAATGATTGGCATGGCATTGCTTATAAAGCTCGTGGTGCTGTTGGGTGGGATTCGCAAACTGCTGAAATGCTGTTTGATATCTTGCAAACAGATAGTCGTATGTTGATAAAGAATAAACGATTTCCAATAAATGCTATGAATAAGGTGAGCTCCGGTAATAAAGCTACCCTGCTTTCGGATAGTTATTATGATACCATTAACGTTAGTAGTAGTTTGGCACTATTAATCTTAAATCAGCGCATTAATACCATTTATAATAATGGTATTGTATCTGTACCAAAGCATGGTTATATTTATGATGTTAGTGGTGGAATGCGACAGAATATGTCAGATATAAAGCCTGGCGATAGCGCTGTTGTGGATATTAAATTAAAGCCGCATTTTGCCAAAGATAAAACTAAATTATGGAATAAGCTGCCAAACGTTTTAGGTGGTGGGCCGTTATTAATTAACAATAGTAAAAAAATAACAGATTTTTCCATGGAACGTATGAATAGTGATTTTATCTATAGTAACTATGCACGCACAGCTATCGGGGTGTTGCCTGATAAACGTGTGGTTTTGGTAGTTGCAGAGCAGCCTTCGTTACACACAATAGTTGGGCTATCAATACCTGAATTAAGGGACTTTATGTATTCATTGGGTTGTATTTTTGCGCTCAATTTGGATGGTGGTAGATCTTCTAACATGTATACGACAGGGTATTGTTGTCCAGCTGAAATAACCGACATAACCCAGCACCAAGTTGCCGATGCTTTGTTAGTTATACCGAATTAAATAACTACGACTTTTATTGGCTTTTTATTGTTAGGATGTTGGTTGTTAAGCATATCTACGCTAGTATAAATTATCACAGTAACTATATGGCAGAATAGAAACCATATTGCATTAATTAGTTCAATATATTGCGCTAGAGACGTGTTAAGAATTAATATTCCTATTGATAACGGTAATGTATAAAACACGCTTATATTCACTAACAAACCAAAGCTAAGTTTATTGAATACAGTATTCAACATCGCACTTATTGCCTGGAGTGGGCTTTTATCTTGATCAATTACGGAAATATAAGCCATAACGCCATATGGTATCATGGCAAAGATAGCAAAGGTTAAGATGTGTTTGTACCTAGGTAAAGTCTCTACTACCTGAGTGCCAAACAACAGCATTACTAATGATACCAGTAGCATTATGCAAATAAGAGCTAACATATATAAAATTATAATGGATGGTAAACGCGCAAATGCCTGTTTATAACAGGTGCTGGCATTGTGCTTAACTCCACGTGTTAATCCAGCAATACGATAAATTATTACAGCCAGATTTATATTACTAATAAGTAATATTAAAAACGTGCCCTTATTTAACCCAAAGGGAAAATCCTGGATTAAATTTGGTTGAAATTTCAAACCGATGTAATTTAATAAAAAAGTCATAATATGTAAACCAATGATGAAACCACCATCTACAGCAGCTATGCCCATAGCAGCTTTGAACAAATCGCTAATTTTGCAATTTAATTTTAAAGGTTTATTCATTAATCAGACCTAATGAAACTTCGTTGATTTCATATGCGCGGAGGTGTTTAGCCATTTTATCTAAAACACTATTAATAAATTTATAACTCTCACTGGCGCCAAATACTTTGGCTAATTCTATAGCTTCAAAAATTACCACTTTATATGGTACGTCGAAACAAAACTTAAACTCATAGGTAGAAATGCGCAATATTGCTAGCTCTATTGGGTCGAGAGAGGTGAATGGTCGGTCGATGTGTAATTTTAATTCTTCATCGATAGCCACAGAATTAGCCGATACATCATGCAATAAGCGACTGAAATAGTCAGAGTCGTAATTTTTTGGATTACGATCATTTTTATAAAAAGCCTCGATTTCCTGCCAGCTGTTGCCAGTGATTTGCCAGCTATATAGGGCTTGCATCGCATAACGTCTAGCTTTTTCTCGACCTTTAAATGATTGCATAGTCACATATTATATCTGGTTGTTGATATTGAGAGCATTCTAACATAGCCTGGCCGGTTTTGTCACTATAGGCGCTCTGGTGACTTTAATAGTTTTATTTCGGCATTGAACGCCTCAACATCTTCAAATCTTCTATAAACTGAGGCAAAACGGACATAGGCCACGGCATCTAGAGCTTTTAATTCGTCCATAACCCATTCGCCAATTAGTTGAGTGGATACTTCTCGTTCTCCGGTAGCTCGAGACTTATTAATAATACGTTTTATTATTTCATCCACTGCCAATATATTTGCTGGGCGTTTTTCTAGAGCTCTAAGGATCCCCGCGCGAATCTTGTCCTCTTTAAATTGCACGAAACTACCGTCTTTTTTAAGCACTCGGGGCAGAGTTATCTCAATAGTTTCATAAGTTGTGAAACGTTCTGCACAGCTAACACATTCTCTTCTTCTGCGGATCTGGTGATTATCACCACCAACAGCCCTAGAATCTATTACTTTTGTGTCAATCTCATTACAAAAAGGACATTGCATACTGATCTCCTTCATAGACTGGAAATTTTTTACATAATTCCAGTACATCCTGTTTTATGCGTTTTATAGAACTAACATCATCCATATCATTTAATACATCACAAATCCACGAGCTTAGCAAATCTATTTCCGGTTCTTTAAATCCTCTGGTGGTAATCGCTGCGGTGCCAAGACGAATGCCACTAGTAATCATGGGCGGTAACGGATCATTAGGTACAGAGTTTTTATTTACGGCAATGTTGGCGGCATGCAAGGCATCATTGGCGTCTTTGCCGGTTATTTTTTTGTCTACTAGATCCAATAAAAATAAATGGCAATCGGTACCACCAGAAACCACTTTAAATCCGCGCTGCATTACACCGGCAGCCATTCGGCGCGCATTGTTTAACGTCTGTTGCTGATACTGTTTAAATTCTTTAGTTGCCGCTTCTTGGAATGCAACGGCTTTACCAGCAATCACGTGCATTAAAGGCCCACCTTGTGAGCCAGGGAATACTGCAGAGTTTAATTTTTTAGCGATTTCGGGATTTTCACGTGCCATAATCATACCGCCGCGTGGTCCGCGCAAAGTTTTATGAGTCGTCGTCGTTGTAATATCAGCAATATTTACCGGGGAAGGGTATATTCCAGCACAAATTAGGCCGGCCACATGCGCTACGTCAGCCAACATATACGCACCTACAGCATCGGCTATCTGACGAAATTTTTGCCAGTCGGCAATGCGAGAATAGGCGGAAAACCCAGCTATTATGAGTTTTGGCTTGTATTGTCGTGCTAAATCTTCTACTTGGTTATAATCTATCTCGCCAGTGGCTGGATCTAGGCCATATTGTATAGATCGATACATTTTGCCAGAGAAATTAACACTAGATCCATGTGTTAAATGGCCGCCCTGATCTAGACCCATCCCAAGAATAGTATCCCCAGGGTTTAATAATGCCATATAAGCAGCAGCATTGGCTTGTGAGCCTGAATGTGGTTGTACATTCACATACGCTGCATTAAATAAGCTTTTTGCACGGCTTATAGCCAATTCTTCTACTATGTCTACATATTCACAACCACTATAGTAACGTCTTCCTGGATACCCCTCAGCGTATTTATTAGTTAGAATTGAGCCTTGCGCTTGCAAAACTCGACGAGAAGCGTAGTTTTCGGAAGCAATAAGTTCAATGCTTTCTTCCTGGCGCTTAGCTTCTAGCTGCATTGCTGACCATAATTCCTGGTCAAATTGGGCGATATTGGCGTTTGGTTTACTATACATTTTCTATCCCCTGGGTCGGTGTGGCTACAAGGTATTCTAACCTAGCGAGCCCTATTCTGAAACAGGGGTATTAAAAAGTCTACCCTAAAGAAAGTTAATAGGTGTACTAAACTTAGATTAATTTCCAAATAAATTTAGTGATGGAGTTAAAGCATTGGGTAGGCGTAGATACACTAGAGCACAAGTATGGGAAGCAACGATAGTCTTAATAATCATTGCTATAGTCCTTTACCGCTTGGCTTTGGTTTATGATTATGTGCCACGGGAATACCAGCCTTCGAATATGGCTGATAAATTATATTCAGATGTTAAAGCTAATTTAGCTGCTAAATCTAACTCACAATCATTTGGTGGGCAACTTGCCAGTGGCACTCTGGATAAATTACTTGCTATTGAAACTTATGTTAAAAAACAACAAGAACATTACCGAATTTCGCAAGAAGCCTCAGAACGTTGCCAAGAAAATATGATCTTTAGATATTTTATGTTTATGGGCGATGAAACAAATCCTAATTGCAGCCCGCAAAATATGCGTTTAGAAGAAGCGGTTAAAGAGATAAATAACTCTAGTAGTAATAAGACGCCAGCTGCAGAATCTTTTGGCAATAATAACCCTTCTGCACCTACTACTATACCAACCCAGACTACACCGGCTCCAACTAGCCAACCCCCTACTACCTCTAACTCTAACACAGCTACACCAGTGCAAAATTATTAATCGCAGAATGTGCTAGGGATGTATTGATCAGCACTACGGATAGCGTTATTGTGTTGTATATAGTCTGGATCTAAAGTAGCAAGCATATTCCAAAAACGTGTTGAATGATTTAAAAATTTGGTATGGCATAATTCGTGCAGCATAATGTGTGTTACATAGTTTTTAGGTAAAAATAGCAGCTTGTAATTTAAATTGATATTTTTTTGCCAATTACAGCTTCCCCATAATGTTCGTTGTGCTCTAATCGTGACCTTTTTGTATGGTAGCTTGTGTTGAACGCTCAGATTTGCTAGCCATGGTAACAAATATTTCTGCGCCGTTTGTTTAAGCCAAGACTTTAGCCACGTATGGGTCAGCTCAATATTGGCGACGTTGCCATGTAAGACCAATTTATTACTATGTGGTCTTATAATTCCTTGTATTCTTTTTGCATTGGTAGCTTGATATTCTATATGCCATTGCTGCTGAATGGCATGTAACTCTAATAGCTCAATAGCAGTTGGTGTCTGTATAACTCGATTTGTTTGTGATAGATGTTTATCGATCCAAGATTTCTTTTCTTCTAGCAATCCTGCAATATCAACGGAATTTCTATGTCGGTAAGGTACTACAATTTCTAATCCATGATTAGTAGTTATTTTTATGTGTAGATGACGAGCCTTTTTGCTCAAGCGTAGGCTGTATGGTGGTGGCCATATCGATTTATCGCTAATTTCCATGGTATACTCGCTATTTTGCGGGTACTTTACGCTATTTAATTGACGATAGCGAGTGGCATTTTTGTGAGGTCTCTGGTTTGTTTACGTTAATACGCATAATTTACACCATATTTATTCTACTAGCTTTGCCAATGATTCTGCTGAGGATCTGGTGGCGTTCATTAAAATTACAATCATATCGTAATAGAATTCTCGAACGGTTTGGTATTTATCGCGGATTTTCTCCTACTAGCAATGGTATCTTATTACACGCAGTGTCGGTTGGTGAGGTTGTGGCAGCTATACCATTGCTTAAATCACTGCAAAGCCAATATCCAAATTTACCCCTCACTATAACTACTACTACACCTACGGGTTCACAACGAGTACTACAAACTTTCGGCACCACAGTAAATCACGTGTATTTACCATATGATATTCCTTTTGCCCTTGCAAGATTGCTAAACAAGGTTAAGCCACGGTGCATGATAATAATGGAAACAGAATTATGGCCCAATTTAATTGCAAAATGTTATGCGAAAAAAATACCAGTGTTTATAGTCAATGCTAGGATCTCGGATAGATCGCTAAAAAATTATTTGCGCTGGCACTGGTTTACTAACGCGATGCTGAGAATGGTTTCGCTAGTAGCGGCACAATCTAAATTAGATGCGAATAGATTTTTGGCTTTGGGGCTGAACAAAGAAAAATTATGTGTCGCTGGCAATTTAAAATTTGATGTACAATTAAATCCAGCGCAAGAGCAATTGGCTATACAATTAAAACGTGAATTAAAGGGGCGCTTAGTATTGGTAGCAGCCAGCACTCATGCCAATGAAGAAGAACAGGTATTAGCAGCATTTGAAAAAATTAAAGTACAATATCCGCAAAGTTTGTTAATTATGATTCCACGGCATCCAGATCGATTTAACGAAGTAGCGGATCTATTAGCTGCACAAAAATTTAAATTTATGCGTCGCACAGATGTCGGTGCATATCATACGGCAATACAAGTAATGCTTGGTGATACTATGGGCGAGTTGCAGGTTTTTTATTCCATTGCGGATGTGGCCTTTGTTGGGGGCAGTTTTATTAATTTAGGCGGACATAATTTATTAGAACCAGCAGCAGCTGGGGTACCATGTCTATCAGGGATGTACGTCACCAATTTTAAAGATATTGCGTCATTATTACAAGATGCCAAAGCGTTAGAGCTAGTTGCTGATGCAGATGCACTAGCAACAATGGTAATGAAATTATTTAGTTCTGTAGAGTTACGACAAAAAATGGGACAGCGCGCCTTAGATGTAGTGGAAAAAAACCGTGGCGCTGTAGCAAATATCATGGAATTAATACGGCCATCTTTGGGAAATTATCGCTAAAAAAACATTAACTTACAGTCAATGAAGTCAAAGTTTGGGCTTTATTTTTCTAGAAGGAATCGATGATTTTTTTTGCTCGTGATAGATAGATATTTCTCTAAATCCATTCTTAGGGTCATCGTCTTCGTTCTCGATATACTCTTCTGTTTTGAGAAATTCTTCTTGCAGATCTAAAGCATGTATTACACTAGTTACAGTCTCTTCTTTCGTTAATTTCTGTATATGGAAATAATGTATAATTAAATTCAACTGGTCTTTAATATTGTTTGTGATGTTACGCATGCATTCCTGCAAAATATCTTCAGATTTATTAGTGAGAAAATCTCGTAATTGTTCCAAGCTTATTTTATGACAATTGTGAATTTGGTCTAATATGTCATTTTCTGTTTCTTCTTTTGTATGTGCCCTCCTAAATTGCTCTATTAATAGCTCTATATCTATATCTAAAATTTCTGCCTTGTTAATCTGGAAATATGTTAAAAATGTTTGTAGCATATTAGTCATGTCCGAAGTGCAGAATGACCATGCCTCTGGGTTTTTTAATGTTTGCACAGAATGTATGATTGAACAATATACTCTAGTATTTTCACTATGTATGTATATGTCAGGAGAAATTAACTTTTCTGTAATTTTATTTAAATATTGGTTTAAGAAATCCACAGATAGTTTTTCTATCTCTTCTTGTCCTATGTAGGTTATAGTTTTTTCGCAGTCGAAATCATTTTTTTTCAATATGTCTAAAAAAAACTAACAGTTTCTACATCATCTTGATAGCTTTTTTCTTGTTCACTGATAATAAATCCAGCGCCAGCGATGTTTAAATTGCTTCTTAATTGTTGAGCAAATGAGAGCCGTTCGGCTGCGAACAAACGATTAAATGTTTTTAGTTCATTTTTATCTAAAGGCATTGTTACCTCGACTATTATAATTATTAAATTGCGAAGACAAGATATTATACCGTTTATATAGTTGTCAAGATTATCTGCAAAATAATAGTGTTATTTATTAACTTTGGATGGGAACAAGTTTGTTGGTGGTAATTGTAGCCAGGTATTAACTATATTTATATCTTGCACTTCTATGATGCCAGCAAAACGCTTTAGTTTTAAACTATCAACTATATAGTTGTATTTTGCTTTAGACAAATCGCTTTGTGCTTGCAGTAAATCACTTTGCGCATTCAACACATCTACTATAGTCCTAGTGCCTACCTCAAAAGCGGCCTGCGTTGCATCAAGTGCGCTTTTGTTAGAAATTACCGATTGTTGTAGAGCCTTAACTTCGCTGATTTGGGTTAATACTCCACGAAAAGCCTGGCGTACATTACTTACGAGGACTCTCTCCGTCTCGATGGCTTTTTGTTTGGCGGCATCATATTCTTTGGCGGCTTGTCTGGTTTGAGCGATAATTTTACCAGAGTTAAATAGAGGCATGTTAAGCGTAACCCCAATAGTATTGGTGTTGGCTCGATATTGCAATGGTGGTACAGATTTAGAAACGTTAGTTGCACCGTTAGCACTAATAACCGGATAATGGCCAGCTCTTTGAATATCCACATTTTTCTTTGCGACTAAGACATCATAACGTTTGGCCTGGAGTTCGTAGTTTTGATTAATAGCAGTTTTTACCCAATAATCAATATCATCTGGTACCGGTCTATGTAATGTAATACTGGGTTTTAGGATATTAATATCGCCAGCCGGGATGCCTGTTATTTCTCCCATAATTTCTTGCTGATCTTGTACTTGATTTTCGGCTCTAATTTCTTCGGCGCGAGCGTTATCGTATCTAGCTTGCGCTACATTTACATCAGTAATAGCGATAACGCCAGCACTAAATTTTTGTTTGGTTTCTTCCAAATGACGAGCAAAAGCAATTCTTTCTGCACGAGTAAAAATCAAATTGTCGAGCGCCTTTAAGATCAAGAAATATTGATTAGCAACTTTTACCATCAATTCTTGGCGAGAGTCTTGGTAAGTAGCAACGGCTGCTTTTATCTTGTCATCCACTTGGCGATATTGAAACCAACTGGCTAGGTTCAATAACGGTGCAGTTAAAGTCGCGCCATACAGATAGGTGTTGTATTGTTCTAACTGTGGGTTATTAGTATTAGTATATGTAGAATTAGCGGTAAAGTCTATCAATGGTAATAGATCGGCACGTGCTTGGGGTAACTGTTCCATGGTCGCCAGTTGATTATCCAAAGCTTGTTTTAAAGTCGTGTTAGTTTGCAATGCTAAATCAAACGTTTCAGCCAGATCTTCAGCTAAGGCAAAAGACGATATCGCTATACACAATGTAGCGACTAACATTTTTTTGTTAGAAAACAAAATATCTGGCATTATTTCCTCATTCATAAATTAATTCTAGTAAATATACAAATAATTAGCGATTATAATTAAATATCATATGTTTGGGAGCTTATATGTTATATAACAAAATTTCAATCGCTAGCGTAACTGCTTTATTATTGCTCGCCACTAGTGTGGTTAGTGCGCAGTATGACGATGATACCACTTTTAGTTTTGGTGGTGAAATAAGTGTTATAAATAGAACCTCCTATAGTAATGGAAACACGCAGGATTTAAATAATTTTAAAACCTCAAATTCAGCCGATAAGCTCGCAATCAGAAAGAATGAGCCTGGTATAAATATATTTGTGGGTATAAGATTCAATGACTATTGGGGAGCAGAAGCTGGCTTTGGGTTTATTCAAAACGCTTCGGCTAGTGTGCAGAATGGTTTAGAGGCTAACAATAAAATAAGCAATATATATGGAGATTTATTGGGTTTTCTGAATATTGCCACAGATGTAGATTTGGTTGGTGGAGTTGGTATCGGTGGGCTTGAGAGTCATGCGGATGTGCCAGGAGCTACCTTTGTGAATAAAAGCCAACTAACCGCAACTAAAGTTGCTGTAAGATTTGGTGGTGGAGTACAGTATTATTTTGCGCGTTCATGGGCCTCAAGAGTAATGTTACGCTATCAACAAGGAAACAAACAATTTTTAAAGAGTAATGTTTCCGTGTCAATAGGCATCCTATATACTGTAGACTTCGTATGAGATGGGATTAATTGTGGAAAGAAAATATACTGCTGAGTCAATAGAGGTACTATCAGGACTAGATCCAGTTAAGAAACGTCCTGGTATGTATACTGATACCTCTAGACCAAACCATTTAGTGCAAGAAGTCGTAGATAATAGCGTCGATGAGGCTATTGCTGGTTTTGCCAAGAGCATTGCAGTTACCCTGCACAAAGACGGATCTATAGAAGTTAGCGATGATGGGCGTGGCATGCCAGTAGACATTCATCCCGAGCATAAATTGCCAGGTGTGGAATTAATTTTAACTAGATTGCATTCAGGTGCCAAATTTAGTGGCAAAGATTATAGATTCTCTGGTGGCTTGCATGGGGTAGGAGTTTCTGTAGTTAATGCTTTATCCAAGCGCCTGGAGGTTATAATCAAGCGCGATGGCTATACCTGGCGTATGGAGTTTGCCAATGGCGATAGAACCGACAAATTACAAAAATTAGATAAAATTGCTAAAGAGGTAACAGGAACCAGTGTTCGTTTTTGGCCTGATCCTAAATATTTTGATTCTGCAAAAATTTTAGTTACCAAATTAAAACAATTATTACAAGCCAAAGCGGTGTTATGCCCTGGTTTAACAGTTATATTTTATGATTTACAAGGTAAAGAGTCAGAAACAGATGAATGGTGTTATACTGATGGCCTAGTTCATTACTTGTTAGAAAATGTGCGTGGTCAACAAATGTACCCCAATGAGCCATTTCAGGGGAATATGATCGGCGATGCAGAAGAAGCTAGCTGGGCTGTAGTCTGGGTGCCGGAACAACAAGAAATATTTCAAGAGAGCTATGTGAATTTAGTGCCGACAGAGCAGGGTGGGACACATGTTAACGGCTTACGTACTGGTTTATTGGAGGCTATGCGCGAGTTCTGTGAAATTCAAAATTTATTACCGCGCGGAGTTAAGATCGCACCAGATGATGTATGCGGTACGATAAATTTTGTATTATCAGTGAAAATGTTAGAACCACAATTTTCTGGACAAACTAAAGAACGCCTATCTTCGCGGCAATCGGCAGCCTTTGTTGCTGGAGTAGTAAAAGATTCTTTTAGCTTGTGGTTAAATCAGCATGTCCAGGAAGCTACACAATTAGCAGAATATATAATTGAAATTGCACAACAAAGATTACGTACCGATAAACAGGTCACCCGTAAAAAAATTACTGCTGGTCCAGCGTTACCTGGAAAATTAGCAGATTGCACCTGTGCCGAGGCTAGTCGCGGCGAGTTATTTTTAGTGGAAGGTGATTCTGCGGGTGGTTCGGCTAAACAAGCACGCGATCGCGAATTTCAGGCCATAATGCCTTTACGTGGTAAAATCTTGAATACTTGGGAGATTGCATCAGGACAAGTGTTAGCGTCCAAAGAAATTCATGATATTGCGGTAGCTATCGGCGTAGATCCAGGAAGCGATTCTTTGGAAAAATTGCGCTATGGCAAAATTTGCATTTTAGCCGATGCAGATTCGGATGGGTTACATATAGCAACATTATTGTGTGCTTTATTCGTCAAGCATTTTCGCAAGGTTGTTGCTGCTGGGCACGTATTTGTAGCCATGCCGCCGTTGTTTAGGATTGATATCGGCAAAAAAGTTTATTATGCCCTAGACGAAGAAGAAAAAAATGGTGTGCTAGATCGCATCAAAGCGGAGAATATTAAAGGGAAGATCAATGTACAACGTTTTAAAGGTCTGGGAGAAATGAATCCGGATCAATTACGTGTCACAACCATGGCACCAGATACTCGACGCCTGGTACGTTTAACAGTAGATGATTCGCCAGATACCGATCAATTATTAGATATGCTATTAGCCAAAAAGCGCGCGAATGATCGCAAAGAATGGCTAGAAAAGAAAGGTGATTTGGCAGCTTTATAGATTAGGGTCAGTATATGAATAAAACCATTAGTATGCATAATTTAGAACAACAACCATTAAAAGATTTTACCGAGCAAGCATATTTAAGCTATGCCATGTATGTAATCTTAGATCGTGCGTTACCGCATATCGGCGATGGCTTAAAGCCCGTGCAACGGCGTATTGTATATGCTATGTCAGAATTGGGGTTATCTGCACAGGCCAAATATAAGAAATCAGCGCGTACCGTGGGTGACGTATTAGGTAAATTTCATCCGCATGGTGATAGCGCTTGTTATGAGGCTATGGTTCTTATGGCTCAATCATTTTCTTATCGTTATCCTTTGATTGACGGGCAGGGAAACTGGGGTTCACCGGACGATCCAAAATCTTTTGCTGCCATGCGTTATACAGAATCGCGTTTGTCGGCTTACGCAGATTTGTTATTGGCAGAGTTAGCGCAAGGGACTGTGCAATGGATTAGTAATTTTGATGGTACATTGGATGAGCCGCAATTGTTGCCAGCGCGTTTACCAAACTTATTATTAAACGGGACTACTGGTATCGCCGTTGGTATGGCTACGGATATACCACCGCATAATTTAACTGAGGTTGGTAATGCTTGTATAGAATTATTAAGTAATCCAGAAGCTAATTTGAATAGTGTTTTAAAGCACATTAAAGGCCCGGATTTCCCTACTGAAGCAGAAATTATTACGCCAAAGGCAGAACTTAAAGCAATGTATGCTACTGGCAATGGTAGTGTGCGGATGCGTGCAGTATATACTAAAGAAGGCTCTGATGTTGTGATAACCGCTCTACCGCATTTAGTTTCTGGCGCTAAAGTTTTAGAGCAAATTGCTGAACAAATGCAAAATAAAAAATTGCCATTAGTCGCAGATTTACGTGATGAATCTGATCATGAGAACCTAACACGTTTGGTAATTGTACCACGCTCAAATCGAATTGATGTTGAAGCGTTGATGGCGCATTTGTTTGCTACTACTGAATTAGAGCGTACTTATCGCGTTAATTTGAATGTAATTGGTTTGGATGGTAGACCACAAGTTAAGAACTTATTACAACTATTGCAGGAATGGCTACAGTTTAGACACGCTACTGTTAGAAGTCGATTAACGCATAGGCTAGAAAAAATAGTTGTACGTTTGCACATCCTAGATGGCTATTTAATTGCTTATTTAAATATTGATAGTGTAATTAACATTATTAGAAATAGCGATGAACCTAAATCTATACTAATGAAAAAATTTAAACTCAGCGATATTCAAGCAGATGCTATTTTAGATTTAAAGTTACGACATTTGGCGCGCCTGGAAGAAATTAAGATCACTGCTGAACAAAAAGATTTGTCAGCGGAAAGGATAAATATTGAGCAAACTTTGAATTCAGACAGTAAATTGAAAAATTTAATTAAGCAAGAGATTCAAGCAGACATCAAAACCTATGGCGATAAACGACGATCGCCAATAGTACAACGGGATGAAGCAAAGATTCTCGAACAAACTACGAAAGTACCAGATGAACCGATGACGGTAATTTTATCAGACAAAGGTTGGGTCCGAGCTGGTAAGGGGCATGATATTGATCTAAATAATCTGAGTTATAAAACTGGAGATCGTTATAAATCGCACGTTAATGTGCGTAGTAATGATCAAGTTGTATTTATGGATTCAAATGGTCGTTCGTATGCTTTGGCTGTCAATAGTTTACCATCGGTACGCGGCTATGGTGAGCCATTAACCAGTCGTTTAAGCCCAGAATCTGGTGCAAGTTTTGTTAATGTTATTTGTGGGAATGAGCAACAGAAGGTTTTATTTATTGCCAGCTCTGGATATGGTTTTATGGCACCATATGCAGATCTAGTAGTGAAAAATCGTAAAGGTAAGCAAGTGGTAAATCTATCTCCTGGTGCAGAATTATTACCGGCATTGGTTATGCCTGCAGAATATACTATCGCTGATTTATCATTGTTAATTACCACTAGCGATCAAAAAATGTTAATTATTGCAGCGCAAGAAGTTCCAGAACTTGGCAAAGGCAAAGGTAGAAAATTATTTGGTATTAGCAGTCAAGCATTGGCAAATAAAGAAAGCTTGGTAACAGGGGTATATTGGTTGCCGAAAAAATCACAGCTTACTTTAATCGCTGGGAAAAAACAAATTACGCTAACTCCAGAAGAACTGCAACATTACGTTGGTGAACCTGGGCAACGTGGCGCAAAATTACCGAAAAATATGCAGAAAGAAGGGTTGTTACTACAAATCACCCCAAATTGAATCAAATTGGGTGTTAGTTTTATCTTCTTCGGGCGGTTTATTTTGTGGGGTATTATTTTTATCGTCGTTAATGTTTTGTTTACTGATATCTACTACAGAATTTGTAGAATAGACGTATTGATAATACATACCGGAAGCATCTATCTCGTCAGATAAAATAGCTTTTATTGGTTCCATATTTTCTATGTACAACATAACTGAGTTTGAATAGAGTGGAAAAGCAGTGGTAATCAACATTGGTCGTATTTTTTCTTCTAAGTTTTCCGGTAATACTAAACATCTTAAAAGTCTGCTGGCAGGTTTTTCACCACGCAGCATTTGAATCCCAGCAGCGGTAGCAAATGGAGCAATAATTTGCACCCCTAGTTGGAAACGATCTTCTGCTTGTCTACGTAGCCATCGCACAGCGCCAATACTCCAATTAGATTGTTGATTAGTAATATTTTTAAAAGCCACTATTTCTCCAGCTTGAAAAGGTGGGTAGCTTTTATCACGAATAACTATGCAAAATCCATGCGGATTAATATCTTCAATATTATATTCGTATATTTTATATAGTTGTTCTTTATTTACCTTGTCATCTTGTAATTCCGTTGGATCTTTTTTTTCTTCAGTTGTAATAATTTCTAATTTATCATCAGTAGTCTCTACTTTTTCTTCTTCTTCCTCCTCTTCGGAAACTTCGTATAATGAAAGGTTGAGGGCGGTAGTGGAAGAGATATTTTTACTGGTGGTAGGATTTGTATTATCAGTAAAGCTAGAACGTATATTGCTTGGTTGTGGATTGAATTCTTTTTTATCATTGATATAAAAATGTGCGGCGGCTAGACCAAACACGATATTAATTTGTGCTTTTACTGGAAAACGCTCGGTAGATCTAGATAATTGTTGTGACCATATTTTGATTAATTTTGCGATTGTTGGTGCTGTAACGCTGAATTCTGGATCACTAGGATTTTCTATTTTCGCTTGCAAATAGTTATGCGTCATTCTTTCTAAAATACCTTTTAAATGGTGTACGCCTTTGTCCATATCTATAGCAATAGAAGATTTAGTAGCAGGTGAACGCATTAAGCTAGATAATTCTGGGGGGGCATCCTTATCTAAATCTATTATATATAACCCTGGTTTTTTATTTGGTATTTGATCATATTCGTATAAAGTTGGATACAAAGACCACATTTCTATAGCTTTATTCAAAGAATGCTGTTCTCTTTGACGCCATTGATATGGATCTGTGGCATACAATAGAATGATATGCGTGTAAGCTTCCAAAATAGAAGCATCAGCTTTATAAGAAAATTGATGAGACACGCGCAAATCCAATAGATTGCGTTGTTTGGCGTATTTATATAACAGATGAATTTCATGCCAAATGCCTTCTGGTGGATAGGAGTATAGCTGATAACGACAAATTAAAATTATATTCAGATAATATAATATGTGTACTATAGTATTGGCGATTAAAGTTTTATCATTGATATCTGTAGATTTTTTATTATGTAAATCTTCAAGAATAAGTTTATAATTGTCCGCCATAGCTGTTAACAGAGTTTCACGTAAATTAGCTATGATTAATTTTCTTTCCGTCAGTGGTGATATTTGTTCTATATAATGGCGTTTTAATGCCGTACAAATAACTTTATTAGGATCACGTAATATTTCCATAATTGTGAAGCGTTCTGCAGCCGGTAGTGGCGAAAGGCAAATCTCCTCCAGCATCAAAAAAAGTTTTTTTGCTGCTACGCCAGTGTCAGCTATAGGCAGTTCGGTACACCATTTAGTTACCTCTGCTGCAGTTTTTTTGTTTTTAGGCGCTGAACTAGCATCAATGTCTAGAATAGAAAGTCCAGTGACGCCGATTTTTCTTTTATTAGTCATATATATAAGTGTAAAACAAAGCTTTGGTTTTTGTGTTGGGATTTTTAATAGGTTTGATTATTGGTTGTAAATTTATGTATTATTACTTGCTACGGGTCGCTACGCGGCGTGCATTTACACGGGATAATAAAGATGGGTTTTTATAGTACCAATGAATTTAGATCTGGGTTAAAGATACTACTAGATGGTTCTCCATACAATATATTAGAAAATGAATTTGTTAAGCCAGGCAAAGGACAGGCCTTTAATCGGGTGCGAGTACGCAATCTTAAAACAGGCCGTGTTATTGAGCGTACCTTTAAATCTGGTGAAACAGTTGAATCTGCAGATATATCTGAAATAGAAATGCAGTATATGTATAACGATGGCAATGTTTGGCATTTTATGGATCCAAAAAGCTATGAGCAATACGAAATTTTGACTGAGGCAGTAGGCGATGCTGCTTTGTGGATCAAAGAGCAAGATGTGTGCACGGCATTGTTGTGGAATGGGGTGGCTTTATCAATAGTACCGCCGAATTTTGTAGTGTTAGAAATAGTAGAAACAGATCCAGGCGTACGTGGTGATACTTCTGGTGGTGGTGGTAAGCCTGCAAAAATGGCAACAGGCGCGGTAGTGCGAGTGCCTTTATTTGTGCAAACTGGTGAGACCATCAAAGTAGATACTAGAACTGGCGAATATGTTTCTCGAGTTAAATAAGTTTTAATTTGCAATATACCGCAACACATATAAAATAGCAGCAGATGTAGAAGTAGTTCTATTGGCCAAGAGCCATAATTAATTGTTGTGATTGCACTTCAGATAACCCCATGTGGGTTTTTATTCGCTGTTGCATTTCAAGCATATTCGGTTTGCGGCCTATATCGCGTTGTAAGCCAGCGATTAATTCATGGCCGCGGATCAGCTGCGCTTCGTTTGGTTTCCAATCACTCAAGACGTTAGTAACGGGTATTTCTTGATTCTGCACAATGTTTGTATCTGTTACGGTTGTAGATTCTGTTGTAGTAGTTTGAATTTGCGATATTTTAGGCCGTTTAGTTTTTAGTGTTGGTGGGGCGCTTGTATTTGGTTGTGCTACATTTGTAACCGGTTGGGTAGCTTCTTCTTTGGTTTGATGCATATATTGGTAAGGAGATGCATCGGTATTAACGTTATCTATGCTGGTGTTTTGCATATAAGGACGTGCTGTCTGATCTTCGGCCATTTCATCTTGTATAGTTGCCGAGCAAGCTGCTAATAAAAAACTACTACCAAGAATAAAAATTAACTTACTTAGCTTCATTGCCGATCCTTTTATATATTTATAAAACCTATCTTAGCGCCCATTTTAACGTCAGAATCTATATCGATATCCCAATTATTCGCCTGTGCCGTAAATAGCACTATTACTGTTGAACCTAATTTGAATAAACCAATTTCATCACCCTTGGCAATATTTATAGCTGACTCGCCTGTATAGTGCCAAGTGTTAATTTGTTTAGAATGTGGTGGTGTTATTTGACTAGCCCATATCATTTCCATGCTACCTACAATCATAGCACCAACTAGAATTACTGCCATCTGGCCGGCTTGTGTATCAAACAAAGCAATAATTCGCTCATTACGTGCGAATACGCTGGGAATGTTTTCTGCAGCATGCTTATTAACTGAGAACAATTTGCCTGGAACATACCACATTTTTTTTAGTTTGCCATTTAATGGCATATGGACACGGTGATAATCTTTAGGTGCTAGGTATATAGTAGCAAATTTGCCATTAATAAAATCTTTATAACATGGATCATTAGCCAACAAACCAGCTAATGAATAGTTATGGCCCTTCGCCTGAATTATTTGTTGATCAACTATGTTGCCTATTTGTGCCATGGTGCCATCCGCTGGGCTAATAATAGAATTTGCATTATCATCTATTGGACGACATTCAGGCCTTAATTTGCGTGTAAAAAATTTATTATAACTAACGTACGCAAATGGATTTGGTTCAACCGCCTCTTGCATATTTACTGCATAGCGTTGAATAAAATAGTTAATTAAATAATTCTTTACCAATTTTATTTCGCAATTGGCAGACAGTTCGGCAATTTTTGCAATAATTCGGTGTGGCAATAGGTACTGAGCTAATGTGCGCAATATGATTATACCTTTAGATGTTATTTTTGCATGCTAGCAAGAATTTTTTGGTAGCTAGTCAGCCTTAAAACGGAGATTTTACCTTGTTCAACAGCTTTAAGCAATCCGCAACCAGGCTCATTGTTGTGTAGGCAATTGCGAAATTGGCAATCAGTTAGGTAAGGCTGAAACTCCGTAAAAGCCTCAGCTAAAGCATTAGCATCAATATTCCACAGTGGAAACTCGCGCATGCCGGGAGAGTCTATAATATTCCCTCCATGTGGCAAGTGGTACAAACGCGCATTGGTGGTGGTATGTTTGCCCTGGGTGGTTGAAGCCACTGCTACCTTGATATTAAGTTCTGGCAAAAGAGTAGCAATTATTGAAGACTTGCCTACTCCAGATTGGCCCACCACCACGTTATTTTTGTCAGCCATCAATATATATATAGCATCTAAATGTGATACTAGTTTGACAGAAACACTGACGATCTTAATTCCTATTTGCTGATAAACATTTAAAAGTGAAGTAAATTCTGATGACTGGTTGTCATGAGTTAATAGATCTTCTTTGTTTAGTACAAGTATTGGTTCGATAGCCTGTTGCCTGGCAGCGATTAAATAGCGATCTATAGTAGAAAGGCTAGGTGCTGGCTCAGGGGCAAAAATAATTAACATTTGTTGGATATTAGCCGCTACAGCATGCAGGATACCACGTTGATCTGGTCTAGATAATAGGCTGAAACGTGGTTTTATCGCGGTTACGACACCAGTATTAGTGTTAGGCACTTGTTGCCACGTTACCATATCGCCTGGTACTATGGGGCCTAAATGCCGTCGTTGCTTACATAACACAATATTATCGGGCGCCGTTTTTATCTCGATATTTTGTCCATGATTGGCGATAACTAGACCACTTAGCTCTGCGACATCGTTCAATTCGGTTTGACGTTTGGTGATGCGGCGTTGCTGTTGTTGGGTGATTTTACGTTTGTTCATATACTGCCTATTATATACTGTACTCACTAATGCTTTGCTAGGCTTTAAGGACTTTTTGTGGATAAAAAAAGCAATTTAATTTGGCTTGATTTGGAAATGACCGGGCTTAATGTTGCTAAAGATCGAATAATAGAAATAGCTACTATAGTTACTGATAAGGATCTAAATATTATTGCTTATGGCCCAGAATTAACCATAAATCAGCCAGAAAGATTGCTAAAAGATATGGACGAATGGAATACTACACATCATACAGCCTCTGGTTTATTAGCCAAAGTTATAAAAAGCAATATAACTGAGACAGCAGCGGAATCGCAAACTTTAGCATTTTTGACGCAATATGTTGAACCGAGCTGTTCGCCAATGTGTGGCAATAGCATTTATCAAGATCGTCGATTTCTAATGGCGTATATGCCACGTTTAGAAGAATTTTTTCATTACCGCAATTTAGATGTTAGCTCTTTAAAAATTTTGGCGCAAAATTGGGCACCAGAAATTTATGCTAAATTAACCAAGGATTCTAATCATCGTGCAATGGATGATGTTGTTGGTTCGATTGACGAATTAAAATTTTATCGGCAAAATATTTTACAGATTTAGTGCGCATAACTTCGCAAAACCCCCTATTTGGTGCTCTTTAGCTGGCATATGGTATGGCGAATATCTCACAAAACAATGAGCTTTAAGCTAGTGGCAATCTAACTTAACATTGTTAACATAGAGACATTAGGGATTCGTCAAGATGGATTTTTGACTAGCACGGATGCTAATTCACCTAATGATTCTACCACGGAAATTTCGCGATTAAAAAGCAAGTTTAAGAATATTAGGCTACAAATTTGGAAATTTGGAGTCTATATGTATTTTTTACGCGCTTTTTCTTTGATAGAAATATTAGTTGTGGTAGCAATTGTAGGTATTTTATCGGCGGTTGCGATCCCATCATATGAGCATTACATAGTTAAAGCCAATGTTGCTGGATTATTATCAACCGCAAATAATTATAAAATTAGAATGATAGAAAATTATTGGGAAGATATGACATATAATAACACAACTGAAAAAATTAATACCAGCACCATTGCAACGGTTACTTTACATACCACGGACACCAATCCTAGGCTACTAATTGTTCAAATCGTTGCGAAAATGCGCGATAAAAAAGAACGAGGCATTGGTTTAAAACAACCTAGTAATGCAACAGAACCTTTAATCTTGCAAATGCAGGGCAAAGAAATTGATGGAAATATATTTTGGACATGTCATGTAGCCGCAGAATATCATCAATATGTGCCGAATAGTTGTCATAATAATCAATTAGAAGTTTTAAGTGCGATATAAAAAAATATTACTGGTGAGCATATGTGGCTTGAGTTTGCTTAGCTATAAAATTATAGCGCAAGGACAATTACGTGCAAAATTAGTTTTAAATCAACAACAATATTGGTATGCCTTAACTATTTGGCTGTTGGGAGGTATTGTTGGTGCAAGTATTCTATTATTCACTATTGCTAGATTACGTAAATTGTCCACAGCAAACTCACAACAGCAACAAGCATTAATTATTTTGCAACAGCAAAATAAAGATCTAATGCAACAGATAAATGATTGTCAATTGGCGACCGTGACGCAACAAACGTATGGGATATTAGCTATGGCAAATCATACTAGAGAGCAATTGATAAAATTACAGCAGTTATTGCAAGATGTATTGGTGGTGAATGTTGAATATGCTGCGAATAAAAATGTGCAGTTAAAATTAATAGCTATTGATGCTAATTTTGCGTGCTATGGCAATAAATTACGCTTAATGCAAATTTTGTCAGGAATGTTGTATGAGATTATTCATGAGTTATCTGTAGCAGCGTTAATAGAGATACAGTTAGTATTAAGTAATGTTGCGCCTGGATTACAGAAGATATGCTTTAAATTTGTTGATAATGGTTTTTATTCACAATTGTTAGATAGAGAGGAAATGAACTCAAATGCTGATGTACGAGTTAAGGGGTGGCAGAATATCCGTTATTTGATAGAACTTGAAGAAGGTGTGTTAGAACATACGCATGTGATATATCAAGGCAACACTCTTACTTTGAGCATAATACGCAAGGTGGTGAATAATGTAGTAGTATTGGAACAGTTAACGCGATAATAGCCACAGTACAAAACGTTGATCTACTTCGGTGCGTGGACTACCAATGGTGTAATTATAAATCTCTGTTAACCATTTACCAACCATTTCCGGCTTTGGCTGCAGATTCATTTGTGCGATGCCAGCGTTGAGCGCCACCAATGCTGCGGTATATATTTCTGGGCGCCAAGTGGTAATAGGCGTTTGTGCAGCACCTTCTTCGGCGATTAACTCTTCTACTGTGCAACCTAATTCTTTGGCAATTGCTTGTGCAGTTTTAATACTGGGATTTTTGGAGCGGCCATGTAAAATATTAATAACCGCGTGCGGGATGCCGGTGCGTCGTTCTAACTCAGCCGCGGTCATGTTTTTGGCCTGTAATTGGCGCTTGATGTTTTGTTGTAGGGTATTAATCATAACGTAAATGACGATAACATATTTTTGTCTAGGGGCATAGTCATTATTTATACTGGGTTTTTGCACAGCTGGAACTTTATGCTAGGTAGGATGTCGATCGTAGTAGAATAATGTTTATTTGGGGTGTGATATGCCTTTAACAATGCCAGCAATGAAATTTAAAGATGGGACTCCTGAAAAAACAGCTTACGAGGCTATAGCTGTTTTTGTAAATAATTTTAATAACCTTAATAATCCTAGTTTGGACGTAATTAAAGCGACTAATAAAATGGTACAAGGAGCAATTCTATCTGCAGCGATGAATAATAATGCGGGCAATAATAGTGCACAAAAGGCTAAAAATAGTAGGCTCAGTATACTTTCTTTTTCGATTAAAAAAGGAAAAGAAGAAGATTCAACCCTGTTAGGGCTTGATGCGAATTTTAGGGAGCAATTTGATAGGCTTATTGCAGAGCAAGCAAAAGCTAACATTGGCTTGGAGGCAGCAGGGGAAGTAAAAGCGCATGGTACAGATGTAAGTGCTGAAAATAAAATAGACAAACTTACGTCATTGCTGACTTCGGTGTCAGATGTTGCATATGTTTCAGCTGACGGAACATCTTCAGTGTCTGTAGGGATAGAACAATATTTAGGCAAAGAGAATCTAACAAATATTCAGAAAGATCTATCGTGGTTGAAAGAGGTGACAGAAAAAGCGAGGGATAATTTTCAATTGTCGCCGGATAGTATTAAAAATATTTCAGATGCTTTAGTGAAAGAAAGTCACAAAAAGATTAAAAATAAAGGTATAGATGAAACTGATGAACAGCACGTAGTAAGAATATTGAAAGGCAAGATTCTTACTTCAGGGGGAAAAATTGCTGTAGATGAAACTAATAAATCACAGTTATTGCAAAATGTTGACGCAGTAATGAAGGCAGATAGTTTAAACGATATTCTTGCTTTAGATGCTGAATTTAAAAATTTAAAAACCGCTGACAAGGCCACTGCAGGCGATTCAAACAGAAACCTATATCTTGAAAACTTTATTCGCACAGATAACTTAGGCTCGACAAAACTACTTAAATCTGAACTACAAAAAAGAGGAGATTTGAATGCACTCTTGGGCACATTGGCAGTTGCAGATATCTATTTATCTTCAAATGGGGACGATAAAAAATCTTTTCAGGATGTAAATGGTGCATTTAAAGCGTTAGCTGTTGTTTTGCAAGGCGCTAAACCAATGATTTCCGAGGAAACTAGAGCAACACCACCAAGTGTAAAAATGAGATGACATGGCGCACAACCAATTCGATCTCTATAAAAAAATACAACTTTTTCTAAAGACACTTAAAGGAAAAAATAGTACCAATACATTTGCAAGTAGAGTAGGTGATCTAGAGTACTCTATAGACGAGGGTATTTGCTCTGGCCTAACCGCTTTATGGTTGTCATCTTATGCTAATAATAAAAAAGAATTTTTAGATGATTTATGTCAACGTGTTTTAAATTACAAATATACTGTTGGTGTTGATATAGATAAGGAAGTTGAGCTAGATATAGAAGCCATAATCAATGCTATCTTAATCTCACAGCACGATATGTATTATTTGGAAAATGCTAAACAAGCAGATTTCTCTAACAGTGTGGCGATGATAAACGTATCTGATAAGTTGGCTATACTGCGTGAACAGACGCATTTAATTAATAGTTATACTGCAGCAGAATTAGAAGTAATACTAGATTCTTTACCACAAAATGCTTTGCTGCGAATTGCTAACTATAGCCATACAATAGGATTAATTAAAAACGAACAAGGATTTGTATTTTTTGATTCGAATAATGACTTAAATGGCGAAAACATAGCAGATACTCAGCATGTTGTAGATAAAATATTTACAGCGTTTAAAGGAGTGTCTGCAAATATTTCACTCAACATTACTTGTTACAATGTTGAAGCAGAACTCACTCAATACGCATTCCCAGAAAATATTATTAGTAAAAAAATAGCCCATGATGCGGAATTACTGTTGCTAGCCATAGCAGCTGGTGATGAACCTTTGGTCGAGCAAATAATCAATAAGTATCCAGATTTGCTAAACACCGATCCAGTGCCACTAAATGTGGCGCAATCTTTATATCAGTACAAAATTATGCAATTGTTGATCAAGCATGGCGCTAAACTGGATATTAGGCTACCAAAAAGTAGTAGTACATTATTAATAGCTTCTATACTGCAAAATAAAAAAGGCTACCACAATGGAGTGCCTGTCGATCTTGGGTATGTGACATTAAACATGCTACTTGCTAATGGTGCTGATCCTAATTTTGTTAATGAAAAAAATATAACGCCAGTTGATATGGCTATTTATCGCGATAAACCAACAAAATTAGCATTGTTATTAGCTTACGGCGCAATACTAAATGAAAATAATATTCAAGAGATACAAGATAAATTCAGCAACACTGCTAAAACTTGGCGTTTAATTCAAGATATTAAAGGTATACAAAAAACGCTAAACAAAAATATTAATATTGATGAGCGATTATATCGCCATGCCAATTATACTTTGAATTTATCCACTAGTACAGATCAAGTTAAAGACACAATCGAATTTTTAGAATGCATCAATGAATTACGTAAACATAAACTAAAAATAAGAGATATACGGGTAATTATCGATGGTCATACTTATACAGGTGCGCGTGCCATAGGTAAAATAAACAACATGATCGCCACTTGGGCGCATGATCGCCAAATAAATCTTGCGCAGGCTTGGCATCTATATGAACTAAGCAGGCCTTTAACTAGTTGGTGGCGCTGTGGTTACACTGCTTTTTTATATGCAAATTTTCGTGAAGTTTTGCAGAGTCTAGATACACATATATCCACTATTGATGATAATAGTTTTAAAACAAATCTAGCCTTAGCCATAAGCCTAATAGCTATTTTGGAAGCCTTGCAGCATTTTACTAAAGTGAGAGCGATGAGCATTCCAACCCACAAATTTAAACATTTAGCTATTACTACGCAAAATAAGGTTTTAAATCACCTGATGCAATTATTTGGTTTAAATTCTGGATCAGAGGTTGTGCAGCGATTACAAAATCTTGCGGTGAAAAAGCCAATAACTTTCTTAGCCAACCCAGTACTAGATACCATTAGCATGACAGAGGCAGCAAAGATCATATTGCCTGTGCCACGCTATAATATTTAATCGCTTACTTCTTATTTAAGATGTCAGTAAGACGTTTCTGTTCTAGTTGTTCTCTTTGTAATCGTATACGTTCTTGTTCTTGGCTATAACGTATTTCATTTTCTGTTCTTTGTTCTTCTAATTGTCTTTCTTGTATTGCAATTTGCTCTTTCATTAAATTAGCTTTTATCATTTCAGCAGCAAATCTGGCGTCAATTTCTTGTCCTGGCACATTGGTTGGACGTAGAAATATATATTCATGATGAGAGCCTTTAGCTAAACTAATCGTTTGCTCATCCAATTCTATAGTAGCGCCACTTGGCCAACGAGCCTGCTTACCTCTGACGACGATAAAGCCACGTTCAACATCTTGTTCTGTGAGCTTATATTCCATAGTTTCTGGTGTATAGCCAATTCTGCGATTACCTTCGTACAGGGTTGCACCTTCTGGATCAGATAAGTATGTTACTTTGACACTGCGGCCACATCCAGTTAATATGGATAAGAAGATTACAAGAACCATCATTTTAATTGAAAATTTCATATTAACCTCACACGTTGATGTTTGTACGCCTTAATTAAAGTCGTCGAGTGTTTTATTAAAACCAACTAATATCATTAAGTATAGAGTTATGTCAATTATATTAAATTTTCGACCTACATAAATTTTATTCTTTCACCTAGCCATTACAAACAACTAGTTAATTAACTTGTTTTTTTTATTGCGAGTGTCTACACTTGTGTTAGGAGGAAAACAAACTATGAATATAAGTATCTCTTGCGAAGACATCAATAAAAGATGTTGTTGTTTTAATATGCGCAAAGTAACACGCGCTGTGACACAATATTATGATCGCTTCCTAGAACCAGCCGGTATTCGTGCTACACAATTCACATTGTTAGCAGCATTGTTTTCTACCAAAGGTAAGACCTTGACTGAGATCGCCGAGAGTTTAGTCATGGATCGCACTACCTTAACTAGAAATCTAAAACCATTAGAAAAAATGGCTCTGATTGCTACTGTGCAAACTTTAGATAAACGTTCCAAAGCATATGTTTTAACACCACAGGGAGAGCAAACCGTTGAGCGTTGTGTGCCATTGTGGCAACGAGCACAAAACAGTGTTGTGAATTCGTTGGGTGACGAAACATATAATGATTTGGTTAGCAAATTAACGCGCATGCTAACTATAACTAACAGTAATCATAAAGAACGTAAATAGTCGCCCAGCTTGATAAAATTACTGTAACTACTTCCAGTTATTAGTGATTCTGTGCCATAATATTTCTACGTATGATAATTAAGCCTTATGCTACCATTTGTTACTTTGCATAAGTCTTTAGTCTTTTTATTTGCAATTATTTTTAAATCTAATGAGGTGTCCGCCAATGGATGAGCACAAACAAAAAGCATTAAATGCTGCACTAACTCAAATCGAACGACAATTTGGTAAAGGTTCTATTATGCGTATGGGAGAAAGTACGGTCCCAGACATAGAAGCTATTTCTACTGGCTCGCTAAGCTTAGATATAGCGCTAGGGGTTGGTGGTTTTCCTAAGGGGCGCGTAGTAGAAATTTACGGTCCAGAATCCTCTGGTAAAACCACTTTAACTTTGCAAGTGGTCGCTGAATGCCAAAAAGCTGGTGGCACGGCGGCATTTGTGGATGCAGAGCATGCCTTGGATTTAAAATATGCTGAAAAGCTAGGAGTAAATATTGATCAGTTATTAGTATCGCAACCAGATACTGGTGAACAAGCCTTAGAGATTACGGATATGCTAGTGCGTTCTGCCGCTGTGGATGTGGTGATTGTTGACTCTGTGGCAGCTTTAACGCCTAAAGCAGAAATTGAAGGTGAAATGGGTGACCATCATATGGGATTACAAGCGCGTCTAATGTCGCAAGCCCTACGTAAATTAACCGCTAATATCAAACGTTCTAATACTCTAGTAATTTTTATTAACCAGATTCGGATGAAGATCGGAGTGATGTTTGGCAGTCCAGAGACTACCACTGGCGGTAATGCGCTTAAATTCTATGCCTCGGTACGCTTGGATATTAGACGTACTGGTGCAGTTAAGAAAGGCGAAGAAGTGATGGGTAGTGAGACGCGTGTTAAAGTAGTGAAAAATAAAGTTGCGCCACCATTCAAGCAGGCAGACTTTGAAATTCTGTATGGTGAAGGTATTAATCGTTTAGGCGAAGTAATTGATTTAGGGGTTAGCTGTAATTTAGTTGATAAAGCTGGTTCCTGGTATAGTTACAACGGCACGCGTATTGGGCAAGGTAAGGAGAATGCTCGTCAATATTTATTGGAAAATCCGCATATTGCTAACGAAATAGAAAACAAAATTAGGGAAAAGATGTTGTTGGCACGTGATAAACTATCAATCGTTCAAGCTGAGCAAGCCGTAGAGCAATTTGATGAGATCGAAGCTTGAATCATGGTTGGTAAAGCTTAAAGCAAAGATCGTTAATTTTGATATTAAACCACAGCAGTCAATAATTAACGATCTAAGCGCCAGGGTAGATGTTGCTCTGGAGCAAAATGATTATCAATTAGCCGAAAAGATTTTATATAAAATCCTGGCGTGTAATAATGCAAATACGAACGCTTTGTCTAAATTACTTGCATTGAAATCTCTATGTAAAGATTTCAATGCAAGTGTTAAGTTATTACGGCAATTGTTGCATCATGAACCAAATAATTTATCATGGTATTGGGTATTGTCAGATCTATATTATCATATGGGCAAACGTTTATCTTACATAAAAACTCTAAAAAAAATTATAAAATTAGCACCAGAAGATGAATCAGCTAAGCATTTACTCGCGAGCGTAAATAAAGAAAAAACAAATATTGCACCGCGCCAATATATAGTTGATTTATTTAATAATTATGCAAAAAATTTTGAAACGACGTTATTAAATGATTTGCAATATAGGGCGCATATGCATTTGGCAGAATATATTGATAAAACGATTAGAGTAGATTTTTCACTTGATACAGTATTGGATCTAGGATGCGGTACAGGTTTGCTGGGGCAAGAATTAATTAAAACAAAAACTATAAAAAATTTAGTCGGTATTGATATAGCTGAGAGAATGTTAGAACAATGCCATGAAAAAAATATTTATCATGCTTTACATGAAAGCGATATGTTAGATTATTTGCGTGACACCAATGTTGTCGCAGATTTAATTGTGAGTTCTGATGCCCTCATTTACGTAGGAAATTTAGAACCGCTATTTGCTTGCGTTTACCAATGCCTCAGGATCGGTGGCTATTTTGGTTTTACCATTGAAAAACGCGCTTTTGGTAGCTATAGCTTAGATTTATCTGGCCGGTATCGGCATTCCATTGGCTATATAAAATCCCTATACAAAAAATACCAATTTAGTAAAATCTATAGCCAAACCATTGATTTACGCCTGGAATCTGGCAATATGGTGCAAGGATACTTAGTTTTGTTACAAAAATAGGGTTGGCTAAATGAATACTGCACAGCTGCGCGCGGCCTTTTTGGATTATTTTAAAGCGCATGATCACACCATCGTCTCTAGTTCTCCATTAGTACCATTAAATGATGCCACATTACTTTTTACTAACGCTGGTATGGTCCAGTTTAAAGATGTATTTTTAGGGCAAGATATTCGCGACTATACACGTGCGACAAGTAGTCAGCGTTGTGTAAGGGCTGGCGGTAAGCATAATGACTTGGAAAACGTTGGTTTTACGGCCAGACATCATACATTTTTTGAAATGTTGGGTAATTTTAGTTTTGGCGATTATTTCAAAAGCGAAGCTATTAAGTATGCCTGGGATTTTGTAACTAAGGTTCTTAAATTACCGCCAGAACGTTTGTGGGTCACCATTTACAAAGATGATGATGAAGCGGCAGATATATGGCTTAAGGACATTGGTATCGATCCACATCGATTTACGCGTTGTGGTGAAAAGGATAATTTTTGGGCCATGGGTGATACCGGTCCTTGTGGTCCATGTACAGAAATCTTTTATGATCATGGTCCAGAGGTGCCTGGTGGGCCGCCTGGATCACCAGATGCCGATGGTGATAGGTACATAGAGATTTGGAATATTGTTTTCATGCAATTTAATCGTGATGCCAACGGTAATTTAACCAAATTGCCTAAGCCTTCAGTTGATACTGGTATGGGACTAGAGCGAGTTGCTGCCATTATGCAGGGTGTGCATAACAATTACGATATAGATTTGTTTAGAAATATTATCACCAAGACCGCCAAATTATACGATATTCAAGATCTAAGTAATAAATCTTTGCGGGTTATTGCTGATCATTTACGCGCTTGTGCTTTTTTAGTAGCTGATGGAGTACTGCCAAGTAATGAAGGGCGTGGTTATGTATTGCGACGTATTATGCGTCGCGCAATTCGCCATGGACATAAATTAGGCATGAAACAAGCATTTTTTTATACTCTGGTCCCATTTCTTATGCAAGAAATGGGACAAGCATTTCCAGAATTAGTTGCTAAACAACAACATATAGTGCAAGTCTTTCAGCAAGAGGAACAGCAATTTGCTAATACTTTGGATTTAGGCTTAAAAATATTGGCGCAAGCTATACAAGATGTGCAAGGTACGGTCATTCCTGGCCAAACGGTGTTCATGTTATATGATACTTATGGTTTCCCTATAGATTTAACCGCGGATATTGCGCGTGAACAAGGTTTAACTATTGATACTACTGGTTTTGAACAAGCGATGCAGCAGCAAAAATCCCGCGCACGTAGTGCCAGCCAGTTCCATGCGAAACAATTAGCGTTACCGGTTACAACTAATACTAAATTTACTGGCTATGAACAGACAAGTGATGTCGCAATGGTGGTAGAGATATTCAAGGATGGCCAACCAGTAACAAAATTGTTAGCGAATGAAATAGGCTGCGTGGTATTAGATCATACACCATTTTACGCTGAATCTGGTGGGCAGGTAGGTGATATAGGTACTATTACTGGCGATAATGAGGTTAATTTTATTGTTAGTGATACGCAAAAATTTATTAATGCATATGTGCATTATGGGGAAAATCTTGGCAACACTTTGCAAGTTGGTGACAAGGTTCAAGCTAGTGTTGATTCAGAGCGTAGAGCCAAAATTAAAGCTAACCATTCAGCCACGCATTTATTGCACGCGACCTTGCGTACGATATTCGGCACACATGTACAACAAAAGGGCTCAGTAGTTGATGACCAACGGCTACGTTTTGATTTTACGCATTCTATGCCGTTAACCATGGAAGAAATTTATGCCGTAGAAAAGCTAGTTAATGAGAAAATACAAGCAAACCTATCCGCTGTAGTGAAGGAGATGTCAACCAAAGATGCTATGGCCAGTGGGGCGATCGCTTTGTTCGGTGAAAAATACGGTGATAAAGTGCGGGTTTTGAATATGGGCGAAGGTTTTTCTATCGAGCTATGTGGTGGTACGCATACTAATCGTACTGGGGACATTGGTTTATTCAAAATTGTTAGTGAATCTGGGATAGCGGCTGGGGTACGTAGGATCGAAGCTATCACCGGTATGACAGCTGTAGCTTGGGTGCATGAACAAGAAGTATATTTGCACAAGTTAGCAGCTACCATGAAAGCTGCTCCAGCAGAATTGGAAATACGCATATTGCAGCTAAATAACAAGATCAAAGCATTAGAAAAACAAAATACTAAATTACAAGCTGTTTTGGCGAATGGCGATAGTAAAGATTTGTTACAAGATATGCGTGATATTAAAGGCGTTAAGGTAATAGCGGCAGCAATGCCAACCGGAGACGCCAAGTCATTGCGTGAAGCGGTCGATAGATTTAAACAGCAACTTGGTAGCGCGATTATAGTGTTAGCTGCTACTGAAGATAGCAAGGTCAGCATGGTCGCAGGCGTGACTAAAGATTGCACGAATAAAGTCAATGCTGGGGAATTAATTAATAGCGTTGCAATACAAGTTGGTGGTAAAGGTGGTGGTCGTGCAGATATGGCACAGGCTGGTGGCGATAAACCGGAAAATTTGGCTGTAGCTTTAGATTCGGTGTATAGCTGGGTAGCAAATAAGCTATAAGACAATAATTATGGTGGTCTAGTGTTAGTAGTACAAAAATTTGGTGGCAGTTCGGTTGCAGATTTATCCAAGATCCGTTTGGTTGCCGAACAGATTAAGCAATCGCACGATGCTGGTAATGATTTAGTTATTGTAGTATCGGCAATGCAGGGAGAAACTGATCGCTTAATCTCTTTGGCTAGGCAATTATCGAAATTGCCAGAGCCACGAGAATTGGATGTGTTATTAGCAACTGGTGAACAGACTACTATTGCCTTATTATGCATCTTGTTACAAGAACTTGGTTGCCCTGCAGTTTCTTATACTGGTCAACAGGTAAAAATAATTACTGATAGTGCTTATAACAAAGCCAGGATTATAGATATTCAACAAGAAAATATTCGTCGTGATTTGCAAGCTGGCAAAGTCGTAGTTGTAGCCGGGTTTCAGGGGATGGATTTAGAAGGGAATATCACCACTTTAGGACGTGGTGGCTCTGATACTACGGCAGTAGCATTAGCAGCAGCGCTGCAGGCGGTAGAATGTCAGATTTATACCGATGTTGATGGTGTTTATACCGCTGATCCACGCATAGTGAATAATGCTTGTAAATTAGAACGAATTAGTTTTGCAGCCATGTTGGAGTTGGCAAGCCTTGGCGCTAAAGTTTTGCAAATTCGGTCAGTGGAATTAGCCTGGCGGTATAATGTTCCATTAAGAGTTTTATCTACTTTCAGTCCAGGCACTGGCACGTTAGTTACAAATGAGGAGTCTGTTATGGAGCAGAGAGAGGTTACCGGCATAGCTTGTAATAGATACGAGGCAAGAATAGCGTTGCGTGGAGTATCGGTTGATCATGGTTTTATCAGCAAAGTTATTGGTCCGCTTAGTGCTGCCAATATAGAAGTAGATATGTTGACCCAGAATATGACGGTTGCTGGCCAGGTTGATTTTTCTTTTACAGTGAATCGCGCTGACCTTGCTAGAACCATGAGCGTCATCGAAAGTATCACAAATGAGTTGCAAATATCAGATATTTTAGTAGATGATCGTGCTGCCAAATTATCAATAATTGGTGTTGGTATGCGTTCCCATGTGGCGGTTATTAGCAAGATGCTGCGAGCTATAGCTGATATAGAAGTGAATATACATCTAATATCTACTGCTGAAACTAAAGTATCTGTGATTTTGGACGAGAAACACTTAGAGGATAGTGTTAGAGTTCTGCATGAGGCATTCAATTTGGAGCAATCTGTACCGTTTTTGACCTCTGTTGATGGGGCTCAATGTTTAGAAAAGGCCTAATTTGCAAGATTTTTGCAGGAAAGGATTGACATAGCGGTAATAAAAGTGTGGAATACGGACTCCCGACTAGACATATCACTGGTATTTGGTGATTGTGCGAGGCTGAAATAAATCCTAACAACCGGGGCATAGACTATTAAAAAACAGCAGTAATGGAGATTGAGTAACATGCTTATTTTAACAAGAAGGGCAGGAGAGACCCTGATGATTGGCGATGACGTTAGTATTACCGTATTAGGTGTTAAAGGTAACCAAGTGCGTATCGGCGTTAATGCTCCTAAAAATGTATCTGTGCACAGAGAAGAGATTTACCAAAGAATTCAACGTGAGAAAACTAACCAAGATATTGGTGGTAGTAATGCTCAGGCTGAGTTTGAAGATGATAGTGACAATATTGGCAATAGGATACAAATGCCATTATCGCCAGAAGCAGATCAACCTATAAATGATCAACAATAATTACCGGGGCTTACGTAAATAATAATGGTGTGATAGACTGTACCGTCTTAAAGCACATGCGGAGAGATGGCCGAGTGGCCGAAGGCGCTCCCCTGCTAAGGGAGTATGGGGCTAAAACTCCATCGAGGGTTCGAATCCCTCTCTCTCCGCCAAAATTATGTGCCCCGCGTAGTAGTGCAAAATAAATCTTCGCCGTATGTTTCGCATTTGTAGTTTAGTCCATGCAACAAGGTATTTATTTGTTCAGGCTCTACTCCCGCCTGCTTCATGTTTATGTGATTAAACTCCAATAAAATAGCTGGTTTGTGAGTTAATAAAGTCTGTCTAGCGCCTTGCAATATGTAGTATTCCCAGCCTTCAGTATCTATTTTAATTACATCTATTTGTTCGCCAGGCTTTAATATTACTTTGGTCAAATTGTCTAGAGTGTTTACTAGCGATGTTACCGTTGATTTATTTTTTGGATCAAAACGCAGCACATTTTCACCATAAGTAGCCAAGCCAGATTCATTGTTGTCAGGAACATTTAACTGTAGTAAGGAATACTTGTTAGAAACACCTATGGGCAGAATAACCACATTTTCTTGGATATTATTTAGTTGCACGTTACTGCGTAGTATATCAGCGACGGCTAAGTTAGGTTCGAAGGCAAATACTTTAATTTTCCTTGATACTACTGGTAACAGTGAGAAAGAGCCAGTGTTGGCGCCTATATCAATTAAAATGACATCTTCTTTGCGTGCTAGACGTTTTTTTAATTCGTTATAAACCAACTTTACAGTTATGGGGTCATGTAACTGATATTCACTATTCCACGATCCTTGTGTATTGTGTATCCTTTTATCTAGGAATACTAATTTATTGTCGATAAATTTGGCACGAATCCCACCGCTCTTCCCAGCATTAACGTCATAAAAAGAACTAAAAATTAATATGGCGAAAAATATTACCGCCAATACAATCATTAACTGCAGGAAAATAAAACCTTGTTGTCGCATGATTTATTTACTCAATATTAATGCCTCGACAAATAAGTATAATGACTTTCTACTTACTTCTCAACAACTAGGTTGACACGCCCTGTGCTAGCTGGTATCCTTAGCATCCGTTGCGCGCCCGTAGCTCAGTTGGATAGAGTACCTGGCTACGAACCAGGCGGTCGGACGTTCGAATCGTTCCGGGCGCGCCATTTACATGCAAAATTCAGCTGTTTTGCCATTTTTATTTCTATATCTCCAACCACCTGGTTTCTTGCCGGACTTTTGTCGGTTTAATTATGCTCAAAATATTATTTTGGCTGCTATGATTATGATAATAATTCTACTAACAACCGTTGTTTTGGGTATTTTTCATAAATTATATCTGCCAAATGAGTTTTAAAGATGGCCGGGAATATAGGTTCTTGGTGTGTAAGGATCTCATCCAGCCCTAACCACTCAGTATGCGTCACAACGCTTTTTTCGCTCTCGGTAAAATTGTCTTGGCTTAATTGTTTTTCTGACTTTAAATTTGCAACAATAAACTTTTCAACTAGCTCTACATGCTCACCAGAGATAATCATTTGATGCACCCCATACCACACAATAGATCCTAATTTGACATCATCAGCATTTAAACCAGTTTCTTCGAATAGTTCACGGTAAGCCGCTTGCTCTAGTTTCCACTAGTTCTATTTTTCCGCCAAGTGTGCACCAAAACGCATTACGCTGTTTTTTGTCTAATCCAGTGGTGGATGGATCAACCACTCGCATTAGCAATAACTTATTCTCTGGATTGATAAGTAGAATTCTTATGGCTTTTTTGCTCTTCAATTGTAGTACTCCATAATATATGGCTTATATTTTACTTCATTTATTTTTGGCTTTGAGCTAATTACAATTAATGCTTTAAAATGTTGATTCCCCGGGCGCTACTAATTTTAAAAATTCCCTATATCAATTATTAATGCAACACTGTTAGGTCCGTCCGCCGTAGGCAATTCTGGACTTTATGGGCCGATAAGCAGTTTATAATATTCATAATCTAGACTTTAGTTTTATTTGGTTATCATTCTCTACGACTAGAGTGTAATATTTTTCTTGATTATGAATTTCAAAAACGCCATTACTAAGTTGTGCAATTATTTTGCGTTCTTTATCCGTATTGTCGAGTAAATAGGCTTCGCTAGAAATAGAAAGATAATGTGGAAGTAATCTCTTGAGTTCAATATCGAATTCACGAGAAATTTCTTCAGGAATATGTCGACCCATTACAAGCTCACGCGATTTTGCACGAGAAATCGCTTTCTCTACATTAATGCATAACATATAAAATACTAGCCTATAACCTTTTTCAACTATCGACTTTATAAGATCAAATAATTTTTGCTGAGCACAAGTGCGATCATAAATAATCTCTCTCTTTGCTATAATTTGCAGTTGTATTTGTTCATTGCCAAGTTTGCTTGCTGATGCATTCCAAGAATTAAACGCGGGAGTATATCCATCTTTCTTTGCTTGCTCCTTAAATTCAGGCATGTTTTCCATAATTGCGTCTACGCTGTGATAAAATGCGGTTTCAGGGAATAATCCTTTTTGAATATATTCTTCAACTAAGCTGGTTTTTCCAGAGGCGGTATCCCCGCTATTACATATATGGTAGGTTTTTTTAAATCATCTATTTTCATAAAAATAATCTCATTCATTGTTTATGTGCTGATAATATCAAAGATAATGGAATAATTTAATTATTGCCGCTTACTGCAAAAAGATTCTATGGTCTATCTACCCAATAAGGTTCCATGGTATAACACATATGTTTTTTTCAATGAAAAATGCTTTTTGCACAGGTGCTACAAAATACCCAATAGCATCTTTATTTTTATTTATAAAGCTGCGCATGCCTCTTTGTCTATATGGAGATATATCATCTGATGTTACACACTCTATACCGACTAGTTTTTCCTTTGTTTTAAAGACTAAATCAATCTTTGCACCGCCTCTGGTACTATAATAATATATGTCAGGTTTTAGCTTTCCTGAATATTCGTATTGCGCATATATTTCATTTGTTAATAAGGATACCAGACTTGCGTGTCGGGAAATTATTGTTGATGTGCCACCCCGTAAAGCGTTTAGCACACCTGCATCAAAAATTTTATACATTGATCGCGCGCGGATTCGCAAAGGATGGAATTTTATATATTAGAAAGAGAGACTCTAATGTATCTAAATGTTTTTTGATTGAAACATCTGTGGTCCCAAATTCAGAAGCTAATTTTGTAAAGGAGACTAACGATTCTGTAGATATATAGAGCATTAAATTGTAAGCAATACCACTGTCATATGTAAAATCCTTCAGTTGTTTTAGATCTTTATAACAAATAGCTTCTATCCAGCTATTTATTAATCCTATGCGTTCATTAAGATCACTTAATTTGCAAAATATGGGCATACCGCCACGTTCAATCCATGTTTCTACAGATTTAGGGTCTAAAGGATCATTGTTGATAAAATCAAATGTTACCCAATGGGGCTACAAATCCTTTATTGTTTATTTCGCGTAATGTAAAAGGATATAATCTTGTGTTAACCATGCGTCCAGCTAATGATTCACGCACTCCAGATTTAGAAGAAAACTCAACTGATCCAGACAGAGTAAACGCCCGATTGCGTCGGTTCTTATCAACCAACGCTTTTATAGAGTCAAAAATATGAGGCACTTTTTGTGCCTCATCAATAATCAAATGAGTGTTTTGATAGGCGTTTTCATCTATCAATAATTGGGCGGGAGCTTTTTGAGTTCTTTGTGCAATTTCCTTTTCATCAAATGTAATATAATTGGCATTTTCTAGCTGGCACCATTGATTCATAAGAAAAGTGCTTTTTCCAACTTGTCTTGGACCCAAAACACCTTAGATGCTTGTTCGTTAGTAGCCGCTGGTGCTCCCTTGGCTTCTGCCTTAGGTAGCGGCACAAGCGATGTGCTAGCAAATTGCGTCAACATCGTCGGCGGTTTTTCAGCTGCTGTTGAGATCATTTTTAAAATTCCTGCAGCAAATAATGTGTTAAGCATGCTGACTTGTATACGCTGAGCGATAGCAAAAAACTTTCCTGATCTAGTTATACGGCGTCTTAAATGTTAGCATATACAGATTATGTAAATTAATGATTCAATATCACAAAGGAGTGTTGTAGACGTGTGTGAGTTTGAATTATGGTAATGGATATATAAATGAATTATATATCAGATGGTATACTAAATGACGAACAAATTACAGCATATAAAAAGCGCATCCGTTTTAGTCGTCCCATCAGCATAACGCTAGAAACACTCATACAATTACATGAAGCCCATGTCCTAACAATTCCATTTGAAAATTTAACTATAAAATCAAATTTACCAATATCTTTAGAGTTAGATTATTTATATGAAAAAATTATAGGTAGAAAGCGAGGTGGGTATTGTTTCGAATTAAATGGCTTATTCTACTCCTTTCTTAATACTATTGGGTTTAAAGTATATCCCATATTAACATATGTGCATTTCGCCGAGGAGAATCCAGAGCAAACTTGTCATCTTATGGGAATTGTTATACTGGACGATGAAAAATGGTTAATTGATGTTGGTGGTGGCAATTTAATTCGACCAATCAAAATAATTGAGCAAATAATTAGTTCCCAATATACTGAAACCTTCAGGATTATTAGACGCAAACAATCAGCACATGAATATTTCTTACAAAGATATGCGAAACAAGCATGGCGTGATTTATATTCATTTAATCCTTTAATAATAGAATCAAGAGGTTTGATAACACAAATAGCCAAATGGAATGAATTTTATTATTCTGCATCATCTTCTGTATTTAGAAATAATTTTATGTGCTGTTTACCAACTAAAGATGGTAAAATAAAATTAGATAAAGATGGTAAAATGTTAACTACAATTGCTGATAATTGTATAGTTGAACATGAGATTGGTAAAGATATATCAACCATGGAGGCCTTATGCGCCATGGGGATTGATTTAACAGAAGAAGAGATAAATATCTTATATCCAGAGTTACACTATCGTGAAAAAAGAACTGGCACACATTGACTATCTGTTGTGACTAAATTATATTTATATCTCTATATTTCAAATACATGCTGATTATACATGAGCTTTAGCAAAGTAACAGACAATAATCGTATATACACTATGCCAAGAGCCATTTATTCAGCGCCTCAAAACCTCCATGTTAGTAATATTACTTTAGGATTGTTGTTGGCTTTACCCACTTTCGCCTAGAGAGGTTTCGCCTATCCGCGCCACTCTAGGCGAAGAGGTAGCGGATCAGAAGATAATTAAATATATTTTAGGGGAGGAAAATATGCAACATACTATAGATAACAAAATTTCTACTGCTAGTAGAGTAATTTGGTCGACATGGCTGATAGTTTCAGTATTTTACGCATATCAATATATTTTGCGTGTGATGCCTAATGTAATGATGCAAGATATTATGCGGCAATTTAATCTTGATTCGACTTTGTTTGGACAATTTTCTGGAATTTATTATATTGGCTATGCTTTGATGCATATACCGTTAGGAATCTTATTAGATCGTTACGGCCCTAAAAAGATTATGCCATTATGTATCATTATAACAGTGATGGGGTTATTGCCGATCTTATTTGCTGAGTATTGGCTATATGCAATAGTTGGCCGCTGTTTGATTGGTATTGGATCATCTGGGGCAATTCTTAGTGCTTTTGCCGTTATTCGACGGATTTTTGGCGCAGATAAATTTACACGTGTGCTTAGCTTTACTGTTACCATTGGTTTAATGGGGGCAATATATGGCGGCGGTCCGATGAATTATTTGTGTAATGCCATGGGGTATAAATCGGTAACTATAGCTTTAGCTATCTTTGGGATTTTATTGTGTTTGGTGGCATATGCTATTACCCCTAATCTACAAACACAACAGGATGTTTCTGTATTGCGTAATGTAAAAGATGTTTTTAAATCCAAAATGATGTGGTTGATATGTCTTCTAGCAGGCTTGATGGTTGGACCATTGGAAGGTTTTGCTGATGTATGGGGGAAACAATTTTTGCAAAATACCTATGGCTTGGATGGTACAGTAGCTTCAAGTTTAAGCTCGACTATTTTTCTTGGGATGTGTTTTGGGGCCCCAGTGTTGAGTTATATTGGCGCGAAAATAAAAGATGAATTATTAACTATAACTATTGCCGGGGCATTAATGACGTTTTGTTTTAGTGTTTTGTTGGAAGGCAACTTAACCCCATTTAGCATAAGTTGTATGTTTGCGGTGGTTGGTATATGTTGCTCTTATCAGATTTTGGCTATCTTTAAGGCCTCTACATATGTGCCTATCTCCGCAGCCGGATTAACAACAGCTGTAGCAAATATGATAATCATGATCTTTGGCTATGCGTTTCATGCACTAATCGGCTTTGTTATTAACCTTACTGGGGGCGTGCAGTCGCCAGAAGCGTTTATCTATGGCATAGCGATTATTCCGGTGGCTCTGTTGCTTGGCACTATCGGTTTTGGAGTGATTTATTGGCGTGAAAGTATGGTGCGGGCTGTAAATAATAACCAGGCTAGAATTTAAAATGGATATTGGTAAAATTATTACTATTGATAGATCAGAAGTACTTGTACATCTTGCAGATCTAGAAGAATCAGATTTTGTATCTAGATCTCAAGCCAAGAGAATTTTATTGGGGTTAGACAAATTTTCGTTAATAACATTTGACTTTAAAAAACTAGATTCAATCGGGCAAGGGTTTGTTGATGAGATATTTCGTATATTTAAAAATAACAATCCACATATAACTCTGCAATATATTAATGCCAATGATGCTGTAAGATTCATGATTGAAAGAAGTGGTAAAACTCAATGACATATTATAATAACCATATTTTTATTTGTAATAATTTAAAAGAAAATAGCAAAAAATGCTGTGGTTTGTATGACTCAAATGCAATTATAAATTACGCAAAACAACGTGCTAAAGAATTAAACTTAAATAAAGAAACAAAATTTAGAATTAGTGCTAGTGGTTGTTTGGGGCGTTGTGCAGAAGGGCCAGTTTTAGTGATCTACCCACAAGGGAAGTGGTATACCTATAAGAGCCTGCAGGATATCGATGCGATACTTGCATCGATTGCTGCGGACATGCCTGCTCCTACAGAGTTGCATCCCTCTAACCCATAGAAAAAGATATATCCGCTAATCTAATATGATTTGGCAAAAATAGTGTATGGCGCATTATCTTGGCCGGTAAAGATACATTTACCGGTTTTACCGTTTAACATCGATGGTATTACGCGCGGTGTTACTTTCAATTCTTGCTTAATCCGTTCTTCGCTCACAGGTTCGTCAATCCATGGCGCTAGAGCAAATCCGCCACTGTTTTCATTTTTTGGATCGAAGAATTTATAGAACTCATCAATAGAAAGTATTTCTACCATATTGTTTTGTTGAAACTGTTTAGCGCGAGTAAAGATATTATTCTGTATATCGGCGAGAATATTTGCTGCATTATTCAGAAACTCTTGACGATCAAGAGCGGTTTTTTCATTATAAGCTTTATCGCGACGACCCATAAATACCGTATTCTTATTAAGTTCTTGAATTCCAACTTCCAATCGAATTGGCACACCTTTTTTAACCCAACCCCAAGCTTTTTCGCCAGGTCGCGCATCACTGTTATCAATTTCTACACGTATTGGAGAGTTGTTATAATTTATGGAACATAAATCTTGGTATAACTTTTGGCAATAAGCGGTGATAGTATCTTTATCTTGCTCATTACGAATTAAAGGCATAATTACTATATGTAATGGTGCTATTTTAGGCGGTAATACTAAACCATCATCGTCACTGTGTACCATGACCAAGCTGCCAATCAATCTGGTAGTAACGCCCCAAGAGGTTGTATGCACATATTCTTGTACACCTTGTGCGTTTAAGAATTTGATTTCAAAGGCTTTGGCAAAATTTTGCCCCAAATAATGCGATGTGCCGCCCTGTAGAGCTTTTTTATCTTGCATCATTGCTTCGATAGTGAAAGTGTTAACTGCGCCTGGGAAGCGCTCAGATTTAGTCTTTTGACCGTGTATTACCGGCATGGCTAGATAATTTTCTACCAAATCTACGTAGGTATTTAGCATCTTTAAGGTTTCTTCTAGCGCTTCTTCTTGCGTTGCGTGGGCGGTATGTCCTTCTTGCCACAGAAACTCTGAAGTACGCAAAAATATTCTGGTGCGCATCTCCCAACGTACCACGTTGGCCCATTGGTTATATAAAACTGGTAAATCGCGATATGATTGAATCCAACGACTGTAAAGATCACCAATAATTGCTTCGGAGGTAGGGCGCACTATTAGTGGCTCTTCCAACTCTCCAGCTGGTCGCAGCTTACCATCCGCATCAGCCTCTAAGCGATGGTGGGTAACTACGGCGCATTCTTTGGCAAAGCCCTCTACTTGTGAGGCTTCTTTTTCTAGAAAGCTCAATGGCACAAACAATGGGCAATAGAAGTTTTTATGACCAGTGTCTTTGATCATCTGATCTAAGATTTTTTGAATATTTTCCCAGATAGCATAGCCCCACGGCTTGATAACCATGCAACCCCGGACCACGGAAGTTTCGGCAAGATCAGCAGCTTTTATAACTTGCTGGTACCATTCTGGGTAATTTTCTGCCCTAGTTGGGGAAATTGCAGTTTTAGACATATGCCTGGCCTATCTGATTTTAAAGAAGGGAAATTATACCTTGATTGCTCAGATAGGCCAAGCTATATAAACAGATTGCTACATTAAAAGTTATAAATTTATCTAAAAATCACAACTTGTGTTTCAGCTTTTTATGGTTTTTTTCTACGTAATTTTCTGCTGATTCTGCTGCACGTTTAAGTGGTGGCAAAACATAGCTCTGCTTCCGCAGTTATTTTATTGGCATAATCTTTTTGTTCTGCTGTGCATGGCTTATTTTTTCAAGGATACGTTAATGTATTTTGTTAAGTTTGTTACTCCCTCTGCTGTTAAGTGCAAACCTTCTTTGCCGCGGCGCCAGAGTATATCTTCGGCAGTAGTTGCCCATTCATGTACCAACAAATAATCTACTTCACGTTGGTATAGATTGCCGCCAAAATGTTTACCTAAATCTGCCAAACGGTGGCAATTTAATAATATTTCTACAGTTCTAGTGCCGTAATTTTCTATTAAATGTAGGAGCAATGTTTTGGGGATGGGTGCATATGTTTTAAGTATGTGCGCAGTGAATTCAGATAATGAATCATTGGGAAAATAACCACCTGGTAAATACGCCCTGGTGGTCCACGGCTTGCCAAGGTTGGAGAAATAAGGTTGTAAACTATTAACCACTTTTTCGGCTAAGTGACGATAAGTGGTAATTTTGCCGCCATAAATTGAAATAACTGGGGCCAAATTATCATCAGTATTAATATCTAAAGCATAATCACGACTCATTTTGCTAGCAATTTTATCATCTATATTAGCATATAATGCTCTAATACCAGCATAAGTGTGGACAATATCTTTTTCACCAATTTGTGTTTGACAAAATTCATTAACAATATCGCATAAATAATTTATCTCTGCCGCGCTTATTTGTGGTGGAATCTCTAGTTTTTCTAATAAAACATCCGTAGTGCCAATCAATGTATATTGATCTTGGTATGGCATGACAAATATCACACGTTGATCTTTGTTTTGTAGTATTAATGATTGTTTATGTTTAAACATACGTTTAATTATTATGTGACTGCCTTTGACTAGGCGCAAATTAAATTTTGGTGGAATTTGCAGTATATCATTGGCTACTTGTGCTACCCATGGCCCAGCTGCATTGATAATAACTTTTACATTTATTACTTTTAAGTCATTGCCATGTAACAACGTAACCGTCCAACTATTATTTTTTCTGACGGCCTTAACAAGCTTGGTATGTGGCCATATCTCGGCGCCATGTTGACGTGCTAATAAGGCAACATGTAAAACTAAACGACTGTCATCTGTAGTGCAATCATAGTATTCTAATGCTTTATGAAAGTCGTTTTTTAATTCTAATTGCGCTAATTCCGCGGTACGGATTTTACGACTATGCGGCATATTGGTATTAAAAATTAGATGGTCGTATATATATAAACCAACACGTAATGACCAAAATGGTCGCAGCCATGGGCAGTATGGCATGACAAATGCCTGTGGGCGTACGAGGTGTGCTGCTAGCTTGTGTAATATTTTACGCTCTCGCAATGATTCTCGTACTAAGCCTATATCGCCTTGCTCTAGATAACGTAAGCCGCCGTGAATGAGGTTACTGCTAGTTGAGGAGGTGCCGCTAGCTAAATCGCCCATTTCGCATAATACAACCGACAGACCGCGTCCGGCAGCATCCGCTGCTGTCCCAGCACCATTAATGCCACCGCCGATTACTAATAGATCTCTATCCATGTAAATTTTTTATAGTTATCATGTTAAAAATTATATCACATAAGATCATAGGCAATATTTAGTTTGGTTAATTTTTTATAATTACATAGTAGGTCTAAATGAGCATATTTAATGTTGGCAAACAAGCAATAATCAAGATGGTAAAATTTCTACCAAAAGAAATATCTCGTTACGTAAATAGAATTTGGTATGGTAACGACACTATTTTGACTAAAAGTGGCGATGTGGTGCAGGTACTTAATCCAGCTATTGCATTACTTTGGGCTGAGTTAGGTAATGACAGGAATGAAAATCACAGAGAATTGACATCATTTGCATCACATTTAATTTTAGTTCTGCAATTATCCTTTATGATAAAGTTATTGGGTAAGAGGCTAGAGTTTGCAATCGCACGAAGGCCTAGCGGTGCTTATAACGGTATGCCAAGCAGTCATACTGTTGCAGCTTGGGTTGCTGCCGCTTATAGCCGAGAAAGCATTAATAATCAGCCTATGGTATTATTCATGTACTCTGGCGCCATAATAACGGCATATAGCAGGGTGAGGGCTGGGGCTCATACTGTTTCTCAGGTTGTAGCGGCAGCTGTTATTGCCGAGACCTGTAACAATATTAGTAAGTACGTGCGGAACCGTTGTTAATTTGACAGCACATGGCCAAAAACGAATATCTAGTGTTAGCATAGCTACTGTTGGTTCAGTGCGGCAGTTATCTTGTTAACTATTATACTACAATGATTATAAGCAGCATTAGCCCAACGTGTGATTTGGTATTTTGTGCTTTTTTATGAAGTTTGAGAGTAGTGACATATTTAAAATCATATAGAGTTGAGGGAAAGTAACGTTGAGCAATAATAATATTATAGAAATAAGGAATTTGTCTTTTCAGCACAACTCCAAAATAATTTTTGATAATGCTAATCTAGATATACCTAGAGGTAAGGTTACGGCTATCATGGGCCCCAGTGGTTGTGGTAAGACGACTTTGTTGCGATTGATTGGTGGGCAGTTAGAGCCAAATGCTGGCAGTATAGTGATCGAGGGGCAGGATATTACTAAGATATCTAAAGCCGCTTTGTATGAGATTAGGGCTAGGATGGGTATGTTATTTCAGAGTGGTGCATTGTTTACGGATTTGACGGTATTTGAAAATGTCGCTTTTCCATTGCGGGAACATACCAAGTTGCCAGAAAGCATGATTAAAGATTTGGTATTGATGAAGTTGCAAGCGGTTGGTTTGCGCGGGGCGCATTCTTTTATGCCTAGTGAGTTATCTGGAGGTATGGCACGACGTGTGGCTTTAGCACGAGCGATTGCATTAGATCCAGCGTTTATAATGTATGATGAACCTTTTACTGGCCAAGATCCAATATCCATGGGGGTGTTGGTACAATTGGTGCGTTTGTTGAATGATGCTTTAGAGATGACTTCGATTTTAGTATCGCATGATATTCATGAGACCATTGGTATCGCTGATCATGTTTATTTGCTGTCCAATGGGCAAGTAGTTGGTTCTGGCGCACCACAAGATTTGATTAACTCTGCTGATGAATGGGTCCGCCAGTTTATGCAAGCGTTACCAGATGGGCCAGTGCCATTTCATTATCCAGCGCAGGCATATGCTGATGATTTGTGGGGGCCAGAGAGATGTTAGAGACGTATTTATTTAACGTTGGTTACCGAACCTTAGCCATATTAGAAAATATTGGTAAGGCTTCAGTTTCTATTTTTCACGCTATTTTTTCTCGTCCAGATTTTGTTAATGGTTTTTGGCGTTTATTGACGCAATTGTATTCAGTTGGAGTTTTGTCTTTAACAATTATAGTGATATCTGGTTTTTTTATTGGCATGGTTTTAGGTTTACAGGGCTATACAATTTTATCGCGTTTTGGGGCTGATCAGGCGTTAGGGCAATTAATTGCTTTAAGTATGGTGAGGGAATTGGGGCCAGTGGTAGGAGCTTTATTATTTGCTGGGCGTGCTGGATCTGCCTTGACGGCAGAAATTGGTTTGATGAAAACTACCGAGCAGTTATCTTCGATGGAAATGATGGGGGTTGATCCTTTGCATCGGGTGATTGCTCCGCGTTTTTGGGCCGGACAAATTTCTTTACCATTGTTGACGCTTATATTTAATGCTGTGGCAATTATTGGTGGTTACTTGGTCGGCGTTGATTGGTTGGGTGTTGATCAAGGCGCGTTTTGGTCGAACATGCAAACAGCAGTAGATTTTCGTGATGATATTTTAAATGGGATTATAAAAAGTGTCGTTTTTGCCACAGTGGTAACTTGGATTGCGGTGTTTCAAGGTTTAAATACCATGCCTACTTCTGAAGGAATAGCGCGCGCTACAACCAAATCAGTAGTATATTCTTCTTTGTGTGTTTTAGGTTTAGATTTTTTCTTAACCGCAGTAATGTTTCATGGAATGTAAATATGAAAAGTAGAAAAATAGAAATATGGGTTGGTTTATTTGTGGTGTTGAGTGCAGCAGCTATGTTGCTGTTAGCATTGCAAGTAAGTGGTTTAAGCGATTTTTATACGCGTAAACAAGGGTACATGTTGCGTGCAGAATTCACCAATATCGGTGGTTTAAAGGTGCGCGCCAAGGTAACCATTAGTGGGGTTACTATTGGGAGAGTTACCGATATACAATTGGTACAAAACCCATACGGTGAATATCAAGCTATGGTACATTTAAGCATAGAGAAGAATATTCATAACATAGCTGATGATTCAGTAGCGAAGATTTTAACTTCTGGTTTATTAGGGGATAATTATATTGAAATAGTTCCAGGACATTCGCAGAGTTATTTGCGTGAGGGTAGCTTGATAGAGTTAACTTCGCAAGCAGTGTTATTAGAAGACTTAATCTCGAAATTTGCCACAGGAAATGGAAAACAATAGAAATGAGTAAAAACTTTAGACAATATGCATTACTAGTCGCGTTGGTGTTTATGTTGGTGGGGGTGGTGTTAGCTGCTGAAGCACCTGACAGTACTAATTCTACCGCGGTAACAGCTGCAGTACCAGCGAGTCCAGAAGATCCGATAAAAATGTTATCTAATGTAACTAACAGTGTTATAAAAGCATTGCAAGAACGTAAACCAAAAGATGTCAATGAAGCATATTCATTAGTAGATAAACTGATTCTGCCATATGTAGATTTCGATGAGATGTCACTATGGGTAGCTGGGCGTAAGGCCTGGGGTAAAGCTTCAGATAGAACAAAAGAAGATTTTAAGGAAGCCTTTAAAGTTTTAGTTGTGCGTACTTATGCTACCGCGTTAAATAATTATACGAATGAAAAAGTTGAATTTGGCCCGCAAAATTTAAATTTAACTAAAGAGCGTATTCAAGTTTCTAGTACGATGGTGCGTAATCGTAAAGACAATATTAGGTTGGATTATCGTTTAATCAAACATGATAACAAGTGGTTCGTTTATGATGTTATTATTGAAGGAGTGAGTATTTTACAGGGTTTTCAGGCGCAATTTTCTAGTGACATTCGCCAACAGGGTTTAGAAAAAGTGACTCAGCAGATCCAAAAGCATAACCGAGAGAAAAATGCCTAGTGAATTTTTTCAAATAGCAGTTAGTTCGCAGCGCGAGTTGTGCGTAGCTGGAACTATTGACCTGACGAATGTGGTTGTTGCTTGTGCGATTGGGCGAGGCTTTATAGACACGGTGAGCCACGTCAGAGTCAATTTATCTGACTTAAAATCAGCCGATAGTAGTTGTCTTGCCATGTTAGTGGATTGGCTAAGATGTGCCAAACTGCAAGGTAAAGACATACAGTTTTGTAATATGCCGCAATTTATGTTAGATCTAGGCCGTGTTTGTGGCTTAGACGCTATCTTACCTATTAGCAAGCCATTACAGTTTCAAAACTAAATTAGTTTAAGAGCAAAGTACAATGGCAGAAAAAGAAATTCAATTACTTTTAGCAGATAATTTGCCTGCTGCGGACATTAGATTAAAAACCGCAGATGGGGTGCATTTTGAAGCTACTATTATTACCGATGCTTTTGTAGGCAAAAAAACTATAGAGAGGCAGAGGATGGTGTATGCCATTGTTGGCCCACATATTACTAGTGGTGCAATTCATGCCTTGAGTCTTAAAACCTTTACCCAACAGGAGTGGCATACAAAATGCGGCAGTTAGTGATTACTGGTGGCCAACCATTATCAGGCGAAGTGTGGATTTCTGGTTCAAAAAATGCAGTATTGCCGATTTTAGCTGGTACTTTGTTGGCTGATGAGCCAGTAGTTATCGGTAACGTCCCGCACTTACAAGACGTTACTACCATGATGGAGTTATTGGGGCAGTTTGGCGTTAAATTAATGCTGAACGATAAAATGCATATTGAGATTGATCCACGTGGCATAAACAATTTTAACGCACCGTATGAATTAGTGCGTACTATGCGTGCCTCGATTGTAGTGTTAGGACCATTGTTAGCGCGTTTTGGACAAGCCAGAGTGTCGTTACCAGGCGGTTGTGCTATTGGTCCAAGACCGGTAGATTTGCATATTCGTGGTTTAATGGCTATGGGTGCGGAGATAACCGTAGAAAACGGTTATATAAATGCTAAGACTAATGGGCGTTTACAAGCAGCAGATATATTGTTTGATACCGTCACAGTTACTGGTACTGAAAATATCATGATGGCGGCAACTTTAGCTAAAGGCACTACAGTGTTGCGCAATGCTGCGAAAGAACCAGAAGTGCAGGATTTAGCCAATTTTTTAAATACCTTGGGCGCCAAGATTTCTGGTGCTGGTACTGATGTGATTGAAATTGTAGGAGTAGAATGTTTGTCTGGTGGTACTTACTCGGTTGCGTCAGATCGCATTGAAACTGGCACATATTTGATTGCTGGAGCCATTACTGGTGGTAAAGTACGGGTCAAGCGTACCAAGCACGAAGATCTATTAGCAGTGTTGCAAAAACTAGAAGAAACTGGCGCACAAATACAAACCAATGTTGATAGTATTACCTTGGATATGCAAGGGCGCCGTCCCAAAGCGGTAAATATTCGCACTTCACCATTTCCAGGTTTACCAACCGATATGCAAGCGCAATTTACCGCGTTAAACGCTGTTGCGGAAGGTACTGGCACTATAACCGAAACAGTCTTTGAAAATAGATTTATGCACATCCAGGAACTATGCCGTATGGGCGCAAATATCTCTGTGCAGGGTAATACCGCAATTTGCCAGGGAGTGGAGCAATTGCTTTCAGCACCGGTAATGGCCACTGATTTACGCGCTTCCGCGAGTTTGGTGTTGGCAGGCTTAGTTGCTAAAGGCAAGACAATCGTCGATAGAATTTATCATATCGATCGTGGTTACGAATGCATTGAGGAAAAGTTGATCCAACTTGGGGCGAAAATTTCGCGCGAGGTTGGTTAATATTTGCCGTTCGTCGGTTTCCAAGATCAGATTTGGTGCAAATTGAAAGTGTAACTTGCAGTTTGCACCAAAACGTGCCATTATTTTGATAAATATAGTCAACATTGTCGAGGGTGCACGTGTTTACCAGGTCATTAAGTGAACAAATAATACGTGCAGCATCATCGTTCTATGCTGTTAGTGTGGTTGGACCGCGGCAGAGTGGCAAGACTACTTTGCTCAAAATGTTATTCCCGGAACACCATTATATAAACCTGGAAGATCTTGATACGCTAGCAAAAATTAGTTTAGATCCGAAGGGGTATCTTGGGGTTAAGTCGCGTAAATGGATAATTGATGAAGCGCAAGAATATCCAGAATTATTTTCATATTTACTTGGTATAATTGATGAAAATAAAATTAAAGGGCAATTTATTCTTTCCGGCTCTCAAAATTTTGCTTTGCTAAATAATATCTCGCAATCTCTGGCTGGTAGGGTCGCGGTTCTTGAGTTATTGCCTTTGACTTATCAAGAATTAAGCTCATTTGGAAATTATACACGAGCATCAATATGGCATTTAATTTACCAGGGTAGTTATCCAGGACCATATTACGATCAAGCACCGACTGATCTTTGGTATAAAAGTTATGTTACCACTTATTTACAGCGCGACGTGCGGCATTTGTTGAAAATTAAAAACTTAGCCCAGTTTCACTTGTTTTTAAAATTATGTGCTGGTAGACATGCGCAGATACTTAATTTATCAGAGCTTGGTGGTGCATGTGGTGTCTCACATACAACGGCATCAGAATGGTTAAGTGTATTAGAAGCGAGCTTTATAATTTTTAGATTACAACCGTATTATAAAAATTTTGATAAACGTTTAGTTAAAATGCCTAAATTATATTTTTATGATGCTGGTTTGGTGTGTCATTTGTTAGGGATTGAATCTGCAGAGCATGCGGAATTACATGCCGCACGTGGGGCATTGTTTGAAGGATTTGTAATTAGTGAAATTGTCAAGCAAATTGTGGCAAAAGCTAAAACACCAAATGTATATTTTTGGCATAGCCCTAAAAATTTGGAAGTAGACGTATTGGTAGAGCAGGGAAATATTCTAAAAGCAATAGAAATAAAATCCAGTTCTACGTTCACGCGTGAATTTATTGGGCAATTGCAAAAATGGCGACAAATATATAATGATGATAGCACATTGCAAAATTATGTGGTCTATTCTGGATTAGAGTCCTTCACTAGCGGAGAAATTAAGGTATTGTCTTACAATAATCTAAATGGATTAGCACTAAATTAAGCATCCAATGCTGTCACCACAAAAATCCCAGGATCCATAACGGAATTGTAGTGTGATTTGCTAAGAGGATATTATCAGCCAGTACAAAACTATTTTTTATTGTTTTAAGTTGTTTTTTTTTGCTTCTCCCATCGACTTCAAACGTCCATTGATCATTTAAACAAAAATCACCTTTTGCTGGGGCGGTTAGATCTCCAAAATTAATTAAACAATTTGCGACAAATGTTTCTCTAATTGTTCCAATGTCTGGCGTAGCAAAAAATGCGTATGCATAATTTGGATTATTTAAAAAAATTTTTTGTGGTTTTAAAAAATCCTTATGAAATTTATCAGTGTGGTATAAATTTAGAATAATTTCACCATCGTGTAAATATTGTAGATATTTTTTTAAAGTATTATCTTTAGATATACCAACTGCGGTAGATAATTCTTGAATGTTAGGCGTAAAAGGACATTTACGCGCAATATGTTTTAACATAGCTTTGATATTGTAGATACTCTGCCCATCAAGATCTGTATATATGCTAGGTAAATCTACTTCGATCGTACTATTAATTGAATTTATAAGGCTATCATAATATAGACCTACGCGATTAAAGTTATTTCTAGTAATAAAATATCCTTCGCGTAGATATTCATGGAAAATTTCTATAACGTTTAATTTATGCTCTTGCAACACATTGATTATTTGCGTAATTATTAAATCAAAATTTTCTAAGATTTCAGAGATAGAATATTTGCTTAAATTTAGCGAATAATTTTTCTATAAATACTCTCTAAAACTTAGACCTTTAGCGCGTAACAGTACATGTCTACGACTAAGATCTGCAACCTTATAATTTAAATGCAAAGAAGAGGAACCAGATACTATTAATTTTAATTTAGGGAAAGAATCCAAAATCGTTTTTACTTCTCGTTGCCAATCAGTGTATTTGTGAATTTCGTCTATTGCCAGGTACGATACTCCACTTTTATTAACCTCAAAAGCTAATTCTGCCAATGAGTTGGATATAATTGATGAGTCAGCCGATAAGTAAAGTACTTTATTGCCAGCTTTTTTCTTTTCATATAAAAACTGCAATAACACAGTGGATTTGCCTATCCCTCGCGCGCCCTTTAAAATAACCGCAGTTTGAAATGAGGGCTCCAAATCTGTAAATAAGCTGAGGCGTGTATATTTAAAAGCACTAATTTCTTGAATTAGATCGTTAGATATCGCACTGAGCAATTGATACGACACTTTAACATAATTACCACCTTGAGGTGGTATTTTCAAGTTTTAAAGGCTATTGAACAGTAATCTTAATCCGTTTAACTACACTCTTGTTAGATGGCAAAGCAATTCTTTAGTTGTTTTAGACATCTTCTTGATTTCTGCCTCTCGTTTTGAGGCAGAAGACTTATCTCCAGCATCTTCTTGATATACCAAAACACAAGGTACTTTGCCACGTAAATATTTTGCCCCAGCCCCATCTTGGTTATTATGTTGTTGTAGGCGTCTTGTTATATCCGTTGTTATGCCAGTATATAAGCTGCCGTCTTTGCCCCGCACCATGTAGACCTTCCAGCGTTTACAGCAATCTAAGACATGATCGTTTACCAAGCCAGCGGCTTGCATATAGGCGTATATGATAGTACTGCCAACAAATTTAAAACCTCGTTTTTTTAAATCTTTAGATATTTTATCACTCAATGGTGTGCTGGATGGATAGTCTGCTAAAGCGGTAAATTTATTGATAATTGGTGTGTGATTGATGAAAGACCAAATGTAATTGTCAAAACTTGAGAATTCGCGTTGGATTTTGCAAAATGCTTGGGCATTAATAACAGTGGAAGCGATCTTTAAACGATTACGTATAATACCTGGATTGTTGAGCAGTGCAGCAATTTTCTTATCATTAAATTTAGCCACCAACTTTGGATCAAAATTGCAGAATAATTGACGATAATTTTCGCGTTTGTTAAGTACGATTTCCCAGCTTAAGCCAGCTTGCGCGCCTTCTAGGGTTAATAGCTCGAAGTGCCCGCGATCATCGTGTAAAGGCTTGCCCCATTCGCGATCGTGGTAGGCGATGTATAGTGGATTGTTTAGGTTTACCCAGGGGCAACGAGTGGTTTTATTCTCCATGGGAACAATATAATGCATAACATAAGAATAGACAACAATGGTCGCGCTTTAAACAAAATTTCCATATTATGTTGAGCACAAAAATTTAAGATGGCTTATTTGGTCGAGTATTTGTTGGCGAAGATGGCTGGGATTCATCTTTATTTTGATTGTGGGGGCTAGGGCTACTTTTAGAAAATTTAATTTGACGATCTTTAGAAGAGTTTGTGATTGCTTCATCTGCACGTTGCAAGAGTGCAACAATGTCTACATCGTTTATTTCCGTAGTCGGTTCTTTTGCTGCTGTTTCTTGGATGAGTTTCAATAGTTCATCATCATCTTTAGTGTTTTTTATTTTTAATAAATTCAAATTTTCTCGAAATGTTTCTGAGTGTTTTAGTATTATATCAGCATTTTTTAATAATTTTTTTGTTTCTAAATCAAGGTGCGCCTCATCTATGGGTGATTTTTGTTTGGCTATTTTCGCAATAATATTATCGAATTGCTCCTTGTTTTCATCAGCTGTATATTTTAGCAATTTTGAATTTTCCTGCTGTTTTTCCCTAATGAATTCTAAAGACAATAGTGTTTCTGTTTCTTTGGTTTTTATGTCAAGCAAATTTTCCACATCTTGATCTTGATGTTCCATCTTCATGCTTTCTAGATTATCAACCATTTTTTTCAGGATATTTGTTTCGCTAACAGCGTTTTCCACAAGAATTGTTAAAAGATCTGTAGCACTTGCAATATGAGCAACATTTTGAAGTTCCTTAGCGGGACTTTGCCCAAATAAATTTTCGACATAAGTGAATACTCCTGCTATGACACTTTCAGTTTTAGGTTTTTCCTTAATTTTGTTGAGGAGCTCATTGGAAAATTCGTTGATATGTTCTATTTTTTTGAGTATAGAGCTAAATCTTTCCGCTATAACCCTATTTAGCTCATCGGGGGTAAATTGTTCATGATTAGCAATTTGCGACAATTTTTCTTTTAATCCTGTTGTTTTGTTTTTTGCTTCTTGAAAACCTTTTGTCGGCAAATTTTCATACGATGTGATTTCCTTTGTGAAATCGTTTAATGAAACATTAAGGTTGTCTATAATTTTTTTATCATATTTTATTTTCATAATATTCTTTCCTATCATTCTCAATCTTGTGACACTATATACTATGATTTAGTTCACCCAGTCTTTTATCCAGTATCTACTGACGCTTTAAGTAACTACTAGCAAATTTATCTGCTGGCACCGGTGGTCCTAAATAATACCCCTGTCCTTCATGGCAGTTTAGTTTAGTAAAATATTTGCGTTGGTATTTATTTTCTACCCCCTCGACGAGGATTTGTAGGTTTAATTGGTGGCCCATTTCAATTATTGAATTGGCCAAAGTTGAACCGGTGTGTTTATTGAGATTATGCACGAAAGATTTGTCGACTTTGATCTTTTGGATCGGTAGGCGATCTATTTGTGCCAATGATGAATAACCGGTACCAAAGTCATCGATAGATAATTTAATGCCTATTTCACGTAGTTTAAGCATGGTTTCTATGGAGTATTCTATATCTTCGATCATAATGCTTTCGGTTATCTCCAGTTCTAGGTTTTGTGCTGGTAACCCGGTTTCCATTAATACTTTTTGTAGATAAACCAAAAAGGATGGATTTTTAAACTGGATTGGCGAGACATTTACGGCAATGCGCAGATTATAACCTGCATCCAATAACTTTGTATTAATCATACATGCTTGTAAAATAGTCCATTCGCTAATAGGCTCAATAAGTCCAGATTTTTCCGCTAAATGAATGAAAGAATTAGGCATGATGATACCCTTTTCGCCGTGGTGCCAACGCAGTAAGACTTCCATACCGACAACTTTATTGTTTTGTAAATTAATAAATGGTTGTAAGTAGACAGCTAATTCATTACGCGACAGGGCATGATTTAAATCGGCCAATAGTTCTAAATCTTCTTCAGTTTTAATATGATAATTTTTATCATGTGCATTAATAATTATATTGAAAACCCATAGTATAGAAAAGGCTATGACCATGGCAATGATGCAACCAATAATCACTAATAACATGGCTTCTTTAAAAATAGACATGCCTGGTTTATGGTAGATCAAGTACGCTGATAACAGCACTACAACTTCTATCATTAAGATGCTAAAAAATGCCCAAAAAAACACCCTAGTGTATAAAATACGCTTTGGCAAAGGGTAGAATCGCTTGTTGTCAGTTTTCTTTCTTTCTTCCATTAAATAAGCATAGTTATCTTTAACTTGAGATGAGTAGTTTGTATAATTGAGAAAAATTGTTATCTAACGAGATTGCACATGTCAGACCAGGATAATTTAGACCCCACCAAACGTCGTATATACCTATTACCGAATTTACTCACTACAGCCGGACTGTTTGCGGGCTTTTTTGCCATTGTGGCAGCAATGAAGGGTAACTTTGAAACCGCTGCCGTGGCTGTCTTTGTGGCAATGCTGATGGATGGGCTAGATGGCCGGGTAGCGCGTTTAACCGGCACAGAGAGCGAATTTGGCATGCAATATGATAGCCTTTCGGACATGATGTGCTTTGGGATTACGCCAGCCCTAGTGGTTTATAGCTGGGGTTTGCGCTATTTGGGTAAGATTGGGTGGTTGGCGGCATTTTTCTACGTGGCTGCGACAGCGTTGCGTTTGGCACGGTTTAATATTCAAACCAATCAAACAGACAAAAAGTTCTTTGTGGGCTTGTCCTGTACGGCTGCAGCTGGGGTAATGGCCAGCGTGGTGTGGGTTGGTACTGATTTTAGTATTCCTGGTAAACGCATCAGTGAACTGGTAGCAATAGTAACATTGGTAATAGCTAGTTTGATGGTAAGTAATATTCGCTATTACAGTTTTAAAGAGCTGGATTTTAAAGAACACGTACCATTTGTTACGTTATTATTGGGGTTATTAACGTATTTATTAATTGCCTGGGATCCACCAAAAGTATTATTTGCGATATTCTCTTCTTATGCCTTGTCAGGCCCATTATTATGGATGCGTGCGCAAATTGTTAGAAAATTTAGATCATAATAAGTTACATGCACTTGGTTTAACCGTTTGGCAACCGCGGGTTGATAGGCATCCTCGGTGCATAGCTACAGAGCAGGTTATCCCCCAGCATATACGTTGGAATGCGCGCTGTCTGGTAGTATTATACGCTAAGAACAAGACTGCATATTCTGCGGCAGAAACTAAGATATTAGCGGGGATGCTGAGCGTCCTAAATTTATCTAGCGATGAGATAATGTTAGTGCATGTATATGGCGATGTTTCTCGTTTAGAGAATATTTCTACTACAATATCCCAATGGGCACCACAATATATTTTACAATTAAGCACCGAAATGCCGGCAATTATGTCCCAGGATAAATTTATATGTACTTATAGTCCGACATATTTATTAGCAAATCCGCAGTTTAAACCAGAGACATATAAAGCATTATTAACTTTGCGAGCAATGTTGCATGGAACCTAGTATACGCCGAATGACCATACAAGACGTAGCAACAGTACACGCCATAAATGAAGCAGTAACTATTGGTGCGTGGAGTGAAAAATTGTTTGCCGATTGTATTGCTGTAGGTTATGAATGCTGGGTGTTAGTTAAAAACGACGAGGTAATCGGTTTTTGTGTTATGAATTATGCAGCAAATGAGGCGCATATTTTATCGATATCTGTTCACCTTGATTATCAACGCCAAGGGCTTGGGCAGCGACTATTGAATCATTTACTGGCCTTAGCAAAAGCTAATGGGGCTGAGGATATTTTTTTAGAAGTACGGTCATCAAATACCAGCGCGATAAATTTGTATAAGAAAAATAACTTTGTAGAGGTTGGCGTACGTAAGGATTATTACCCAGCCGAAGATGACTACCCGAGCGAGGATGCTATTACCATGGCTGCGCCTTTATGATAGCATGTCTTTTGAGTCGTAATTTGAATTTAAACTGGGGTGAGCTTTGCTATGTGGACTAATATTTTAAAACTAACTTTATTTTTGTTGTTTTTTACTGGCAGAGTAGTTGGTGATACAACTATGCCTTTAACTCCTAGTCTATCTCCCAAAGCTCCTAGTGTTGCTGCAGTTTCATATCTTTTGCTGGATTACAATACCAACACTGTTTTGGCTGAAAAAAATAGTACTTTGCAGGTGGAGCCGGCTAGTCTCACCAAAATGTTGACGGTGTTTATTGTCGATAATGAAATTAGAAATGGCAAAATCAAACCAACTGATGAAGTTACGATTAGCAAACATGCTTGGCAGACGCAAGGTTCGCGCATGTTTGTGCAAGTTGGCACCAAAGTTAAGGTAGAAGATCTAGTTAAAGGTGTAATTATTCAGTCTGGTAATGATGCTTCTATTGCTTTAGCAGAACATATTGCTGGCTCTGAGCAGGCATTTGCAGATTTAATGAATAGTTATGCGCAAATGTTGGGTATGAAAGACTCGCATTTTGTCAATGTTACAGGTTTGCCGGACAAAGCGCATATTAGCAGTGCTCAAGACATGGCGATTTTGGCTAGGGCCTTAATTAAAAACTTTCCAGAAACTTATAAAATTTATTCACAAAAAGAATTTACCTATAATAACATTCGGCAAGCTAATCGTAATCGTTTGTTGTGGCGTAACGATCTGGTTGATGGCATTAAAACTGGTTATACCGAAAGCGCGGGATATTGCCTGGTTGCTTCTGGGGTAGACAACAATAGTATGCGTCTAATTGCTTTGGTCATGGGCACAAAGAGTGACAAGGCGCGTACAGAAGAAGCAAACAAGCTGTTAAATTGGGGCTTTAGATTCTATGAATCACACTTGGTACTAAAGGCTGGTGATGCCTTGCAACAACCTAAAATTTGGATGGGTGCACAGAAAAGATTACCAGTTGGGTTTGCTGATGACTTAGGCATCGTAACTGTACGTGGCGATTACAATAAATACACTGCCACCACCAATATCAATAGTTTTATCAAGGCGCCGATCAATCGTGGCGATGTGGTTGGTAGCTATATTGTGCACAATGCTAATAAAGAGGTAATCTTGGAACGACCAATAATTGCTTTATTAACAGTAACAAAGGGCAATATTTGGCAGCGTGGTCGTGACTATGTAAAATTGAATGTTAAAAACGTCTTCCATAAAAACAAAAACTGAAGTAGTTAATACCAGTGGCGTAAAAATTAGGCAGCTTGGTTGTCAGGATTACGCCGCTGTGTGGCAAGAGCAGAAATTATTTACACAAAATAGAACAACACATACCACCGATGAAATCTGGTTCTTAGAGCATTGGCCTGTTTTCACGCAGGGACAAGCTGGTAAACCGGAACATTTATTAAATGCTGGCGATATTGCACTAGTGCAATCAGATCGTGGTGGACAAATAACCTATCATGGACCAGGACAACTAGTGGTATATTTTTTGGTTGATCTGCAGCGAAAAAAAATAGCTATTCGGCAATTTGTGACTGTCTTAGAACAAACAATAGTAGATTTATTAGCAGAATATTTTATTACAGCAGTGGCAAATAGTGATGCGCATGGGGTGTATATTGATGGCGCTAAAATATGTTCTTTAGGCTTACGAGTTAAGCATGGTTGCACTTATCACGGTTTGAGTTTAAATGTTGCCATGGATTTAACGCCATTTAAACAAATTAATCCTTGTGGTTTTGCTGCTATGCGAATGACGCAGCTAAGCGAATACATCGCTGACATTACGTTGGAAGAAGTAATGGAAAAGTTGTTGCCAATCTTACAAGTAAAACTGGCTTATACCGAGGTACTAATGTGACAATTAATAAAGAAAAAGGCAAAGACAAATTCGCGCGTATGCGCGTTAAAATAGAACCAACCACAGAGGCTAAACCAAAGCCAGATTGGTTACGGATTAAAGCGCCTAGTGATCCTAAAGTATTAGCGTTAAAAGCATTATTGCGTGAACATAAATTACACTCAGTATGCGAGGAAGCCTCTTGCCCTAATCTAAGCGAATGTTTTAGCCATGGGACAGCGACTTTTATGATCATGGGAGACAAGTGTACTAGGCGTTGTGCATTTTGTGATGTCGCGCATGGTCGGCCAGATCCATTAGATGCCAATGAACCGATTAATTTAGCTACGGCTTTGGGCAAGATGGGTCTAAAATATATAGTTATTACTTCGGTTGATCGCGATGATTTACGTGATGGCGGTGCCGAACATTTCGCGCAGTGCATTGCTGCAGTGCGTGAGCATTGTTCACAGACTAAGGTAGAAATTTTGGTGCCAGATTTTCGTGGACGCATGGAAATAGCGCTAGATAAGTTAGCCGTTAGTTTGCCGGATGTATTTAATCATAATGTCGAAACAGTGGCGCGACTATATAAAGCTATTCGTCCTGGCTCTGATTATGCTTGGTCGTTAGCCTTGATCCAAAAGTTTAAGCAACGTTTCCCGTCTATTCCCACAAAATCAGGACTTATGCTTGGTTTGGGAGAAACCACCGAGGAAATTAAACAGGTCTTGGTAGATTTGCGACGTCATGATTGCGATATGTTAACTTTGGGACAGTATTTACAGCCTAGTCCATATCATGCACCGGTAGATCGTTATGTACATCCAGAAGAATTTGCCCAGTTGGCAGAGTTTGCAGAGAGTATAGGCTTTATAAATGTGGCCAGTGGGCCGTTTGTACGCTCGTCATATCATGCGGATCTGCAAGCCAAGAATTTAGTTTCTTAATTTAGATTATTTCGTGGTTCCATAGCTTTTGTAAAAAATCTTGCCAGTGAAGTATTTCGATCCCATCTATGTTATGTAGGCTTTTGTCGAGACACACTACGAAGTATTTTTTACAAATATTTTCTTCACGTAGAACTTTAATTCCTGTAAGGTGTTTAGCAGTAATACGATCGGTAGCTTTGACTTCAATTGCAATTTCTTCGCCGACAATAAAATCAACCTCTTGATGAGCTTGTGTCATCCAAAAACATAGTTCTTGACGTTTGTTAAAATAGCTCAAATAAGCGCGTAATTCTAAGGCAATAAAATGTTCAAGTGCAGCGCCAAAAACTTCAGTTTTAATAGCAATATCTTTTATTGAACACAAAAAATTCTTTACCCCTAAATCAAAATAATAAAATTTATTAGAGCTGATAGATTTGCGTTTTTTGGTTTGCCTGAATGGTGAGACAAAAAAGCCTAATAGTGTATCTTCTAAAATAGAATAGAATTCTTTAACAGTATTAGGTGACACTTGTAGATCAGATCCAAGTTTAGTGTAGTTTAATATTTGCCCGGATGATAACGCTGAACCATTTAAAAACCTTATAAAAGCTGGCAGGTTTCTTACTAGTGCTTCCGCTTGAATTTCATCCTTTAAATAAGTATCAATATAAGCAGATAGCTCACGTTCTGGGTTTTGACTTAGATATACAATTGGTATTCCGCCGTATAATAGATATTTGTTGAGTTCGAAATTATTTATTTCTACCGATACTAAAGGAAATAATTCGGATTTCCAGGCTCTGCCGCCCAACATGTTTGCATTTTGCCTTTTTAATTTTCTTGAACTACTGCCAGTTAATAAAAATTTTATTTGTTTCTCTTCAATTAAACGATGCACTTCGTTCAATAAAATTGGTACTCGCTGCACTTCATCTATAATGGCATATTTAGCCATTGGCGGTAACATATTTTCTAATTCCCAGGGGGCTTGTTGTAAGCGTAAATAAACTTCAGTGCGTAGCAAATCTATAATAGGATATTCTTGACCAAAGACATTTTTTATTAGGCTGGATTTGCCAGTTTGTCGTGGGCCAAATAAGAAATGTGATTTTTGTGTTAATAATCCGGATAAATCCAAAATTCTTTGTATATACATTTAAATGGTCTTATGGTTAAAAACACAATTAAATATTAACACTACCTAAGAAAATCCGCAACACCACTGCGGTTTATACGCTAAAATTCGCAGCAGCGTTGCGGATTTATGGCTAAAATGCAGCTCATTGCTCTTTTTTTACTAGTAAACTTTCCTGTTCCATAACTCTAATTGCTGCTAGTTCTTGCTGGTGGATCATAAAATTTTGAATATCCTCTTTGGCCTGTTGATTAACTTTACGGGCGTAGACTTCTTTTAAGCCCACATATTCTAGAGCATTTTTTAATTCGATACAACGCTCTATGGCCTCTGGTTCTTTATGGTGTTGATTAATATAATCAATAGCAATGGCACAACACTCGATACGTTTGTTTTGTAGTAACTCATTATTGCGCATAAATTGCGCTAAGTCTTCAATAGCATATTTGTACAATGAGTGTAGATAGTTTTTATACATAATATTACTATTGTCGGCATATTTTTCTAGACCGGTTGCTGTTATTTGAGAATCTTTTTGATATGCCTGTAATACTAACAAAATCCCTTGAATTATTGCACGTGGATTAACAAAAATACAATTATCAATAGGGTTAAATGGTTGTTTGAGCATAAAAATTGGTTTTGGTTCTACAAAGCTACTGAGCCAGGTCAGAATATTTAGTGGCGAAGTAGCTGTACCTAAGCCACGTAAAAATAAGTTAATACCTTCAGCGGTGATGTTTGCTGGATTATTGATACTAAAAATTTTGGTACCGGCATCCGGTGATCCACCAATACCTAAATTACTGAAAATCAAAGTTTTATTAATAAAAGCGATGGTGACAGAATTGCCAGCCCAACCACCAAATAATACGACGATATTCTTATTCGTACTGCTAGCACTAGCAATTATTTGTTTGACCAGTATATTTCCTGCATCTTGGTTGGCAGGTAAGTTGCCATAAAAATTGCAAGTATCTAAAGATTTTTTGTAGGCGGTAGCTATAGATTTGAATAATTCTTGATGGTTTTTATCACCCAAATCATTCACATATAATTCTAAATGCGCGGTTAAGATAGATAAAGATGGGCTTAAAAATCCATAATGAGAAGGAAGGCCATTAAAAAAAGTTAATGTATCTAATATCTGACCAAAATGTCTAATTGGGGGGTTTAATATTTCATGATATTTAGTGGTATTTTTTGGCTCACCGATAGTATAACTGTGTAGATATTCTAAATAGTCTTTAATCCAAGACAAATCTTGTGTGGTTTGTGTAGCTAATATTTTATTAATGATTGTTGGATCACGTTGAATCATGGATGTAATGGCGATTTCTAACACTAATTTATCTTCCAAGGATAAAGTTGCACCTTGTTTTATTAAAGCAGTGGCCAGGGCAAAGTCCTCGTTAGCTAGAGCCAAAGTAATAGGAGTGCGATTATGTTTGTCAATCGTTGTTAACAGAGTAGGATTTTGTTGAATAGCTGCATCGATGTTATCACGCCAAAAAATACTATCCGTTATCGGGGTGAATAAATCTTTGTTTTTGAAGCTAGCGATAAACTCGGAATTTTGAGGGGTAACCTTAATTTGCTCAGTGATAAATTGATTGTTGTTAATGGTTTCAGCTAGTATAGCGAGTAATTGCACCGATAAATTTTTCGGGAGGAAGCTATCTTTTTCTGCTGTTGCATTGACTTGGGTTTTTGCCGTCGACATAAAACTAACACCCGCGTTATTGTTATATGTGCAGTTTAGAACAAAAAACAAAGAAGTATATACGCGCTTAAAATGTTATTTGGCGGTGATTTTTATAGGTTTTGGCAATTTATGTTTAGCGATTTTTTTTGTTAATTCGGTAATTTGCGTTTCGTCGCTCAGAGGACCTATATGCACGTGGAATATTTTGCCTTGTTTGGTTTTAGCATGTTTTACTTTCACAATGTGTCCATCATTTTTAGTGATATGCTCTATTTGCGAAGCAAGCTTTTTGGCATTTTTTTCAACACTAAATTTACCAATTTGAATGAACAATTGTGGCAACGTAGTATCAATGGCCATTATTTCGACATCTGCTGTGCCAGTAGCTAAAATACCTAACTTACTGGCAGCGGCATATGATAGATCGATAATTCTATCATCATGAAATGGTCCGCGATCATTAACTTTTACAATCACGCTTTTGCCGTTATTGATGTTTTTAACTTTAACATAAGTTGGTAGTGGTAAAGTTTTATGTGCGGCGGACATCCCATACATGTCATAAACTTCACCATTTGAGGTATGATAGCCGTGAAATTTCTTGCCATACCAAGAAGCAACACCGCGTTCTTTGTAACCTTTGCTGTTTGGTAAAACGGTATACATTTTATTAAATACTTTGTAAGTTTTTGGATTGCCAATTCTACTTTTGTGTTCATGTTTAGGTTTGGCATCTGGGATCTTGCTGCAATCCGGGATTTTTTCAGTGTGATGTGGGCCAACATCTTGCTCGATTTTATAACGCTTTTTGCTCGGTTTGCTAGAAGTAGGACCACTTGGCACAGGGTTTTTAAGCGTACAACCAGTTAAGACTACGCATAAAAGAATTATGCCTAATTTATTCCTGTGCAATTGCGGTGCCTAATTGATGTGCTGCCAATGCATAATTACTACTGCGATTATAGCGAGTTATGACATAAAAATTCTCCATACCGAGCCAATATTCTTTGTTTTGCTCGCCTTCAAATTCTAACCAGGCTACGTTTATGTCTGGTGTCGATATCTCTGGATAGGTTATATCATGCTGCAATATTGTGATAAGTGATAAAGTAGGTTTGGGCTCGCTGGCAACAGCTATTGGTAATTTTTTATGTTTCTCATTCTTTGGGAAAGCTTTATGGACTACTGGTTTCCCAGTTTCCCAGCCATGTACTTTAAAATAATTGGCCACGCTGCCGATAACTTGTGGGATATTATTCATTAAATCAATAGTTCCAGAGTTATCAAAATCAACCGCGAATTTTCGATAACTGCTAGCAATAAATTGTGGCATGCCCATTGCGCCAGCATATGATCCTTTGATTGCTAAAGGATCTAAACCTTGTTCGGTGACTAAAAGTAAATATTCTTTTAATTCGTTACGAAAAAAATCGGCACGTCTAGGATAGTCAAAGGCCAATGTGGCTAAAGATTGCAGCACTGGGTATTTGCCGTGGATCTTGCCATATGTACTCTCTATACCAATTATTGCGACGATCAACTCCGCCGGTACGCCATATTCTGTCTCGGCTTTTTTTAATACGGTGGCGTATTCTTTCATAAAAGATCGTCCGCCGTGAATACGTTGTTGGTTAATTAATAATTTACGATATTTGTGCCAAGGCAATGCTTCATATTGGGTATTCATGCGCTTTATTATTTCTTCTGACGAAGAAATTTGCCCTAAGGCTAGGTTAGCCATTTTGATATCGATGTTATGCTCTTTAGCAATCTCAGCAATAAATTGCCTAACTTCTGGGCGTTGAATAAAAACTTGTGCTGACAGAGATGGGATTATACCAATACTAAACATTAACCCTGCAAATATGCAGCCATATCTTTTCACGACGTTTAAATTCCTATTTATTTATTTACCAACTAAAGCTCGATTTGTGCGTATAGACATTAACATACCCAAGCTGATCATAACTGTTACTAATGATGTACCACCATAACTAATCAATGGCAATGGTATACCAACTACTGGCAAAATACCATTTACCATGCCTATATTTACAAATAAATATACAAAAAATGTCATGACTAAACTACCAGCAACTAAGCGGCAAAATGTATCTCTGGCACGCATGCCTATGTACAAACCACGCAGAATGATCAGCACATAGAGTGATAGTAATACTATTACTCCTAACAACCCAAACTCTTCGCCTAAAACTGCGAAGATAAAATCAGTCGATCTTTCTGGCAGAAACTCTAAATGCGATTGCGTGCCGTTTAACCAACCTTTACCTAGAATACCACCAGAGCCAATAGCAATTTTAGATTGGATAATTTGGTAGCCGCTACCAAGGCGATCTAATTCTGGATTTAATAAAGTTAAGATTCTTCGACGCTGATAATCGTGTAATAAATGCCATAAAATTGGAGTACTGGCCATCCCCAAACCTATGATAGAAGTGATAATTTTCCAGCTAAGCCCCGCAAAAAACAATACAAATAGGCCAGTGCTAGCAACCAAAATTGCAGTTCCCAAATCAGGTTGTATAGCAATTAATAAAACTGGCACGATGATGTAGATGGTTGGCAACAATAGCAAGCGTGGTGCTGGTGGTAATACCTGTTGATCTAGACATCTAGCGATCATCAATGGTACAGCTATTTTCATAACCTCTGCCGGTTGAAAGCGTATAATGCCTAAATCTAGCCAACGTTGCCCGCCCTTACTAATGTCACCGATTATTAATACCAAACATAATGCGCCTAGACTTCCAAAATAAAGTATTGGTGCCCAACTACGATAATAACGAGGATGGATTTGTGATATTGCTAACATAAATACACTGGCCACGAGAAAATTTATTAATTGTTTTTGCACTAAATAAAATTCTAATTTTGAACTATAGATGAGCAATAAACCGATCATAAAACAAGCCAACATGCAACTAAATAACGGTACATCAATTTTAAGTCGATGAACTAGTGTATTACGATGTAAAGCATTATTAGGGTTGTTGTTATATATTTGTTTGAATGGTACGGTGTAATTATTGTCCATCTTTATTCTCCGCTTGGGTCTGTTGGACCTGATCAGCAAAATATGCATCCATAACTTTACGGGCTACCATCGGTCCGCCGTTGTTATGCTCGATTACGACAGCAATGGCTATTTGTGGATCTTCTACCGGAGCAAAGGCAATAAACCATTTATGATCGCGTAAATTAGCCTTGATTTTGCCTTTGTCTAATAGTTCAGAATATTTTTCGTCTTGCTTCAAACCAAAAACTTGTACAGTACCGGTTTTACCAGCCATAGTGTATTTGTTGCGTGGGCTGTAAATCCAATGCGCAGTACCGCGTGGATTTTTAATAACTTCTTCCATGGCTTTGATGACGCTATCCCAGTGTTCTTTATTATTTAACTGCACACTAGGGAGCGAATTTGCAGCATATTCTTTGGGTCTAGGTTCCTGATCGGCGATTTGCGTTGCGTTAATTAAATGCGGCTGTATTCTTGCACCTCTTCTAGCAATAGTGCTGGCAACATTAGCCATTTGTATCGGTGTAGCTAGAGTATAGCCTTGGCCAATACCAGTGATTAAAGTTTCTCCTTGAAACCAGCTTTGCCGCATAGCTTTCTTTTTCCAAGCAGGAGATGGCGCAATGCCGATAGCTTCACCATCGATATCAATATTGGTAGCAGTGCCTAAACCAAAACGCACAAATATATCGTGCATTTTATCGATGCCTAATTTATCAGCAACAAAATAAAAGAAGGTTGAGGAGCTTTCTGTCATTGCAGTTTCTACATTGATTAAACCGCGACCATCCTGGTTCCAATCGCGATATTTTCTACCTTCCGCATGTAATTGATAGTAGCCGTTATCATAAAAAGTGGTTTTATTGGTTATAACGTTAAGATCTAAAGCTTGTAATGCTATTAATGGTTTGACAGTAGAACCAGGGGAATATTGGCCACGAATGGCTCGATTAAACAATGGGCGATCTTTAGAATTTTGTAGTTTGCTAAACATTTCTTGCGATATTCCACGGGCAAACAAATTTGGATCAAAACTTGGTTTGCTAAGCATTACTAATACGCCACCGGTTTTTACATCCAATGCCACTACTGCGCCATGGAAGTTTTGTAGAGCATCATAGGCGGCTAATTGCAATTTACTATCAATAGTTAAATACAGGTTTTCGCCAGCAACGGGCGGTATTTCATCTAAATGCCGAATCATTCTGCCGCGGGCATCTGTTTCTACTTGTTCGAATCCAGCTTTGCCACGTAATACATCTTCGTAGGATTTTTCGATGCCATATTTGCCGATGACGTAAGTGCCGCGATAATTGGCGTGGTCGATTTGGCTTAAATCTTGCTCGCTTAACAAGCCGGTATAGCCAAGCACATGTGCAAAAGCCTCACCATGTAGATAATGCCGCGCTAAATTGGCGTGGATTTCTACTTCGGGGAATTGATATTTTTCTATGGAAAAAACTGCAACTTCTTCATCGGTGAGTTTATTGCGAATTGGGATGCGTTCAAATCTACCCTTATACTTACGTTGCTTATGGAAGGTTTTTATGTCAGTTTCAGAGATTTTTATGATTTTAGATAGTTTGGCAATCAAATCATCCAAATCTTTGACCATGTTTGGGGAAATTTCTAAACTAAAATCTGGTAAGTTATCTGCCAGTAATACTCCATTGCGATCGTAAACCAGTCCACGTGATGGCGCGATAGAAATCATTCGTACCTGATTGTTGCGTGCTAAAGTGGCATAAGTCGTATATTTGAATACTTGTAAATAAACAAGGCGCGCCATTAAGATAAACAACAATACTCCAATCATAATTAGAGCCGCGACACTGCGGTTAAAATATAGTTGGTTTTCTTTAAAATGGTCTTTAAGTTTAAATAAAACTGGCATTTATTTCCAATGGCGGTTTTTTCAAGGCCCTATATAATTATAACTAATATATTGCATCTTCCCATACCCTAATATATGCATACAATAGTTAATCAAATAAATAAAGGATTTACGCTGCTGGAGGTCATGGCGGCGTTGTTAGTTATCGCTATTCTAGCAACTATAGCCATTCCATCATATAGGGAATATCAAACGCGAGCGATGATGGTAGATGTTATCAATACACTAGAAAGCTATTTGACTGAAGCTAAAAAAGAATATGTTAGTACCAATGCCATTCCCGCCAGTGTGTTAGAGCTCAATAGTGGGGATTTAACCGCTTACACTAAATCCAAATATATCGATTATTTATATTATGATGATGGCACTAGCTGGACTAATAGCGGTAAGGCAGCCATGGTACAGGCGGTTATATCGAGAGAGGCTGGCGGTGGCATAACTGGCTTTGTCGCTGGTTCTAGTGGTGCTAGCAGTAGGGTTACTATGGCATTCTTGGCAACCGGTGAGCTGTTAAAGCAGTATTGTGGTAGTTGGGTTAACGACGGCTCGCAAGTGCCGTTAACGTACTTGCCATCCGGTTGCCAAGATGATGCGTTTAATACCATCGTAACTGGCGATTAAGCTGATATCGCCGTCGCTGGGGCAAAAGTGGTCCATAATTTTTCTAAATTATAGAAAGCTCTAGTACCAGGTAGCATAACGTGGACGATTACGTCGCCTAAATCGATTAATATCCATTCTGCTGTTTTTTCGCCTTCTATGCCAATTGGCAAATAATCTTGTGTTTTAGTTTCTTTTAATACTCGGTCTGAGATTGAGCGAACATGTGTAGTGGAGGTTCCAGTTGCTATAATCATGTGCTCAGTGATATCGGTTAACTGTATTACTTCAAGAGAGTTTACATCGTGGGCTTTTCCTTCTGTTAGGGCATTTAATACCACTGCTTTTAGGCTTTCCTTCATACGCTCAATTCTCCTATTGTAATAATTTCGTCACCAGCTAAAATCAGGCTCATTGTTAACAAGTTCTCCCATATGTCGCCATGGTTTACCCCTTTAATCATAAAATCGGCGGTTTTAGCCATGTGTATTAGTTGTTTTAGTTTTTGCATGTCTAGTCTGGCACTGGCATTTTTTAAGCGTGACAGACTTTCTTGCCATAGTCCTAATTCTTTTATGGCAAGTGGGTTGTGTTTAATAACTATTAATTGGCGGATTTCTTTACTGAGTGCCCATAGCACTAATAATGGTTCAGCGGAATCTTTTAATTGTTGCAATACTTGGTAGGTTCTCGGTATGTTACCGTTCAGTGCTGCATTTATTAATTCAAATACTACAAAATTGTTGTTTGTTTCCAGGTATGGCTTTATTTGTTCGGTAGTTAGTGTGCCTTTAGGCAATACCATGGCTATTTTAGTAACAAACTGTTTCGCTGCTAGCAAGTTTCCTTCATAGCTTGTTGCTATGCATTCTAAAGTATCTCGTTCAGGGATAAAACCGTGTTGAGTCAATTGCTTGCTTAACCATGCGGGCCATTGTTGTTGTGGTATTGGTTTAGCGAGGTGGATTTTGCCATTTTTTTGGATTAGTTTAGCCCAGCTTGAATTTAAAGTTTGAGATTGGAGTTTGCCGGCGCGGATGATAATACACAGATCCTTATCTTGCTGTTGCAGGATGCTGTCGAGGGCTTTGCTGCCATGTTTGTTAACGGTATCGCTATGTAATCGCAGTTCCATAAGCGTCCGTGGTGCAAACAAATCTAAATTTTGGCATTCGTTCAATAACTCTTCCCATGCGAAATGTGCATATATTTCAAATACCGCTTTTTTATTATAGCCTTCTTTTGCGGCCAATTGGTTTATTGTGGCAATTATTTCTTCGGTTTGGCATGGCTCACCACCATGTACTAGATAACACTTGGCTAGCATGGATTATTATCCGCGCTATTTGAACTACTGGAGCTAGACTCTTTTGCCGCTGGTCTAATCATTATTTGCCTTATCAATTCTGCAACTGTAGCGTCCAATAATTCTTGTTTAATTATCTGTTCCTGACTATCGTTGCTAAGTAGCATATTATTGCTGCGGTTTAATTCGCTAAATCTGGTTACTGTTTGTTGTTTGCGTAACGGTGGTTTCTCCGGAATTATTAGCGTATATGCAACCGAAAATGTTAATTTAAATCTTTGCGCTTCGCCACTAGAACTGTATGCTAGTACTTGTTCGCTAGTTGTAGACCTGGACAATTCTAATCTAGTGACATTTTCTTGCGGTGCATCAATTACGCTAATATTTAAATATTTTAAATTTTCGCGTAATTTCCTCTGTAATGGTTCATATGGTTCGCAAGGACTAATATATATTTTATTTAAATATGCGGGTTTATTCGTGGAACCACGTAGTTTAAACCCGTTACAGCCAATTAATCCTAGACAAAGTATTGCTATACCGCAAATTCTTAGTATCAATTTTATTCCTTAACTACTATATTAATTAGCTTGTTAGGCACAATAATTATTTTTTGTGCGGTTTTACCGTGCATAAATTTTTTTACATTTTCTTGCTCTAGTGCTAATTGTTCTAGATCTTTACTATTAGCGTTAATTGCTGCGGTTACATTAGCTCTTAATTTACCATTTATTTGTATCACCAAATTAACGGTATTTTTAATTAATGCTCGTTGATCTATTTCTGGCCAAGGCATATCAACAATTGCTGTTTTATTGCCAATTGCTAACCATAAAGTATGAGTTATGTGCGGAATAATGGGTGATAACATTAATAAGACACAATTTAGTACTTCCTGGCGAATGTGCTGATCTAAATGGTTGTTAGTAGTGAAACCATGAAGAGCATTTAATAACTCCATATTTGCGGCAATTGCGGTATTAAAAGTAAATCGACGTTCAAAATCGTCGCTAACTTTTTGCAATGTACTGTGCAATTTATAACGTAGGGCTTTTTGCTCATCACTAAAAGAATGTGCAAAATAGTCTTGGTTTAACGCCACTACACCACGGTCGGTGTGTTCATAGATTATTTGCCAGAGACGTTTGATAAACCTGTAGGCGCCTTCTACACCAGCGTCCGACCATTCTAGTGATAATTCTGGTGGGGCAGTAAACATAATAAATAATCGTACAGTATCAGCACCATATTGTTCGATCAGTTGTTGTGGATCAACGGTATTGCCTTTAGATTTCGACATTTTACTACCATCTTTGAGCACCATGCCTTGCGTTAACAAATTGGTAAATGGTTCATCCGAATTCACCAAGCCTAAATCGCGCATGGCTTTATGGAAAAATCTAGCATATAGCAAGTGTAAAATGGCATGTTCAATACCACCGATGTATTGATCAACCGGCGTCCAATATTTAGCGCGCTCATCGAGCATGGCATTGGTTTGATCTGGACAGGCAAAACGTGCGTAATACCAGGAGGATTCAAAGAAAGTATCGAAAGTATCTGTTTCGCGTTTGGCTGGTTTTTCACACTGCGGACACGCAACTTGATAAAATTCTGGCATGTTGGCTAATGGTGAACCGTTGCCAGTAATGGCCACTTGTTCTGGCAACAATACTGGTAAATCTTTGGCTGGTACTGGCACTGCGCCGCAGTCTTGGCAATAAATTATTGGAATCGGTGCGCCCCAATAGCGTTGACGCGAAATACCCCAATCGCGTAATCGATAACTAGTTTGTTGTGAGCCAGAGCTTAGTGCTTGCAGATCGCTTAAAATAGCCGTAAAAGCACCAGCATAGTCTAGACCATCGTATTTTCCTGAATTAACAAGAATAACGTCTTTGTCGGTAAAAGCAGCTTGTTGCACATCTACACTAGCCCCATTGCTAGGCCTAACCACTTGTTTTATCGGCAAATTATATTTATGCGCAAATTCCCAGTCACGTTCATCATGTGCAGGCACGGCCATAACAGCGCCACTACCATATTCGGCTAAGACATAATTTGCCACCCATACTGGAATTTCAGTGTTATTAACCGGGTTAATGGCATACAAGCCAGTAGCAATGCCAGTTTTTTCCATGGTAGCCATATCGGCTTCAGCAGTAGAGCCTTGTTTACATTTTTGAATAAACTGTTGTAATGCTGGATTATTTTTGGCTGCCAAAGTTGCTAAAGGATGTTCGGCCGCAATGGCAACATACGTAGCACCGCATAAAGTATCTGGTCTAGTAGTGTAAACAGTTAATTTTTCTGTATGGTTGACAATTTTAAACTCGATGTTCATTCCAACTGAGCGGCCGATCCAGTTGCGTTGCATGGTTTTTACTTGCTCAGGCCAACCAGGAAGCTTATCTAAATCGTTTAATAATTCGTCAGCATAGGCGGTGATTTTTACAAACCACTGTGGGATTTCGCGTCTTTCTACTAATGCATCAGAGCGCCAACCACGACCATTCACAACTTGCTCATTAGCTAACACGGTTTGATCAACTGGATCCCAGTTTACTACGGAATTTTTCTTGTATACTAAACCTTTAGCAAATAGCTGTGTAAAAAACCATTGCTCCCAACGGTAGTACTCCGGTTTACAGGTGGTTAATTCACGTTCCCAATCATAACCAAAACCCATTTGTTGTAGCTGAAACTTCATGTGCGCTATGTTCTTTTGCGTCCACTCCGCTGGCGGGATATTACGCTGCATAGCTGCATTTTCGGCTGGTAACCCAAAGGCATCCCAGCCAATCGGTTGTAGGACATTTTTGCCTTGCATGCGTTTATGCCTAGCGATTACATCGCCAATAGTATAGTTACGCACATGGCCAACGTGAATATTGCCGCTAGGGTAAGGAAACATGCTCAAGCAATAGTATTTTTGCTTGTTAGGATCTTCGATAGCGCGAAAGCTTTGCTGCGTATTCCAATACTCCTGTGCTATTTGTTCAACTTTCTTAGGATTATATTGTTGGTCCATACTAGTTTCATCACTAACGGCTAAAAATGGGATAAATTTTAGCATTTTGTCTAGGTTTGGCGCTAGAGGGGAGGGTAAATGATCTGCGTGTAATATCACTACGCAACAATTCTAACAGCCCAGTAGTCTACAGTACAACGTTTACTAGGAGTTAATTATGGAAAAACTGTGAAAGAAAAACCAATACAAGCTTGCAATTTGTTGTTTTGGCTTTTATTAGGTTGTTACTTCAAAAACTTTGAACAGGCTCTAATAGCATGTTTGATTTAAATTTCCGTAAACAAATAAGTTTGCTAGAAGCTAAAATAGAAATATTGACAAAAAAAATCTATACTGCACTTAAGCCTGGTATGTGACTTTCCCTTGATAACACGATATTTCATACAACCAAATCAAAATTTTTTAAAGCTGATATGAGTGCGCTTAAATGCATTTAACGACTATTATAAGAACCTTTAAGTCAGGTCGCTGGTTATCTTTTTATGGAAGAGGTAGGCGTTGCCGTGCAGCAATGTCATAGAATGGCATTGGAGTTTGGTATATTTAAGTAAGAGTATGAGTGTGAGCGCATGTTATCAGTATTGCAAGCGAATTAAACTTCTAAATATTTTATGTTAAAAGCGATTTGTTAGAGTCAAGACGCATAAAAAACAAGTCTGAGATATAATTTGGCTTATAATAGTAATTTCACATTGCTAGGAGATAAATATATATTATGAAAGGATTTTCAGAGCATATTGTGGCTGTTGAAGGGATACTGAAAAATCTAGAAATATATGGCTATTCAAATATTAAGTTTATACGGCGTCTGGTTCTTTTTGCTCTATTAACCCCAGTATTGAATCTTAAAGCAGCTCTTACCTTTTTCTTGGAAGAAAAAACTGAAAAATATGTTGCCGATATGGTGGCCTCGATAATTGAAATTACGAGCATTATAGAAAAAGTTAATTCTTTAATAAAAACAATTAAAGAGGAGGAGGGGATTCGTATTACCAGTCCAATGCTTTTTACAATGCTGAAAATTTCTGTTTGTACAGAGGAGATCAGTGTCATCACAAAAACATTAGAGTCAACTTTTAAAAACCATGAATCGTTAACTTCGGAATCTAATAATAAGAACGACCATCCAGCGGATTTATTGGATTGGGTAAATAATTTAAATATAGAAAAAAAACAATATATGGCAAAGCCACTGGATAATTATGGCAGAAAAATATGCATGCAACATTTAGTAAACCTTTTAAACGAATATGATTTAAAAGAGGGTGTAAAGGTGTTGGTAGAATTACAGAAACATGTGCGTGAATCTAAGAAAAAACATCCACAAACTTTAGACAAAAACCTGGATTTTGTGCGTGAATTACTTGCAAAAACCGAATCAATTTTAGTGCTTAAGTTAGCTAAAGAAAAAGGGCAAGATATTGATATGAACGATTTTAAAATAAGGGAAGTTTTAGTTTCTGAATTATTAGACAAGGTTGGCAAATCATTAAAACCAGGTATGTAATGACGTTCTATTTGTTAAGATACCGGCAGTAAACTGTGGCCGCAAGTAAAATCCACGCGGGATGATTTTAGTTTTGCTACCATCGGCGTTAATGTAGTCTTGCAATATCTTGCTATTGGCCGCTTTAGGGCGAATATGCAAAAAAGTGCCAAATTTCGCAGTTAAATTTTTGCCATGCCCCAGCTGTAATAGCTCCATTAACTCCTCCCAATCGATACGCAATACTTCTTCGGTGGCATTGTCCATGCTCCAGAAAATAGGTTCTTTAATTATTCGTTGTGTGATGGCTAGTTTTTGGTTATTGGCAGTTGCTAAAATTGGTACCCATAGGACGCATTTTAACTTTCGGTATACCCATGATTCGTGCCAGGCTAAGGTCTGTTCATTAGTTTGTACCGTACAAACATAGGTAGATTCAAGTGGTTTGTAATTACTATTTACGGGGATGGTTTTTAATTCTATACCTAAGTGTGGAAAGTCTGGCTGTGCCTTGTTGCCGCTATTTGCACCCAAAAAAGCCTCAATTAGTTGCCCCATCCAACCTTTGGCGTGTAATAAATCTTGCGGAGCAGAAAAGTCTAATTTTTCAGCTAAATGACCAATAGTCAGGTCAGTTATTTGTTGACAACGTTGTTGCAGTTCTTGTAAATTTTCAGGGATTGTAAGCATCTTCGTATAATATCATGCAGGATTGGATTGTGGAACCAAGCCTTAGCTAGTGAATTTATCGCGCCGTATTTGGATAGATTTGGTCCGGTGCCATCTAACCATTTGATTAATGCTGGAGCGATTTGTTTAAGCGCTAGAATCGCTGGCGATACTACACAGCAATTAAGCTGGGTTAAACAATGGATTAATAAATTATTTGCCGCAGATTTGCCATTCTCTGATTATTGTCTGGGCGTTTAACTAATGAATTACTTGACATACTTCACTATAGTTAAAAACCCTGTTTATTTCAGGGGTGTCAGATTTGATTTGAGCCCCTACAATTTTGTAAATGGTATCCAGGATTACAACTAATCAACGATGAAATTATACTCAAAGTTGCTTAAAATGACCCCACGGTTTGAGATGGTCTCAATTCACAGTTATTAGTAATAGAAGATAGCGTGCATTTTTTATAGATTGAACAACCACAGGATTTTTTTACCGCGGTTGAAAATTTTCTCAAAGAAAATTAATTGTGTCTCTAGATGATCTCTATCTCATCCAGAGTTATATCGAATATATTTACAATTTAATTTTTAAGAGAATCTAAATCATGCTCTCTTTGCTTTTGTCTTAAGCGCTCGTTTTCTGTAATGCTGCTCACTCTTCTCTCTTGATCTCGTATATCAAAGTTTTCACGTTCAATGCGGCTTAATTCTTCTTTATGTTGAGTTTCTCGTTGCACATCTGCTGTTGCTTTTTTATCATGTAAGCGGTTTAGTTTGGATTGAGCGGCTAATCTAGATTGTTCTAAGCGATAAACTTCTTTCGCCGATTTTTTCTGATCAATAGACATTACTGCCCATTTGTTATTTTCAATGCCATAGGTTGTATTTTCATCAGCTTTCGCGTAAGTATTACCATTACACGCGCCCATAAGCACAGAAACTGCAAAAATTACTGACATCTTTTTAAAATTCATTGTATAGTACCCTTTAATAAATTAACTAATTGTTAACATAGATCATCATACTCTTAATTACAATTAATAAATAGTATTATTTGCAAAGGTAGCTAAGTGAGTATTTGTTTTAAATTATTTCGCATGTATAGGGTCCCGCTACAAAACGTATATGGACACGCCATGTTTGTAAAGAACAACTTTCAATTTAGCAAAAAAGTAAAAGTTGCATACGTATATCCGAGCTGTTAATTAGCAACTAAGCTCTGGCCTTAATGGAATATGCGCTTTTTTACCTAATCTGGACATCGGCTTACGAAAAAACTTCTACATATCTGGGCGCTTTCCACTTTTTTCTAATGGTATAGACATTTCTGCAAATACTTTTTCACATAATTTATCAATTTGTTTTTTGTCTGCTGCTTTGATAAATCTAGAGTCACTCGCGCTGTATGTTAATTAAAACAGTTACAATTAATTCTCGTATTGATTTTTCTTTTGCTAAATTTCCTCGTAGAGATGACGAATTTAATATTGTTATTTGGGAAGTTATTATTTTGGTTTTGGCTAAAATGCTGGGATTAATGTTCCAACATTGCGTTTGGAAAATATCTTGGATAAAGCAGTATTAATAATTAAGCGCTTTGATCGTTACAATGAACAATTTATTCCTTTTCTTTCGGCCATGAGTATGATTGGAGCGAGAGATAATGAACAGCATAGCTATTTTGAATTGGCATGCGCCTTATCTCAATATGGCGCCTTTCCTGATAAAGATATGGTTCAATTATGGCGAAGAATAGTATTTTTTGTAATGGTATCAAATATGGATGATCATTTACGTAATCATGGTTTTCTTTATGAAAGGTATAATGGTTGGAAATTATCACCGGCTTATGATATGAATCCGACACCAATAGATATTAGTCCTAGGGTTCTAACAATGGCTATTGATCTAACAGATACAAATGCATCGTTAGAAACAGCTATGTGTGTTGCAAAAGAGTTTCGCTTACACAAGAAACAAGCATTGTATATTATGGAAGAAGTTAGTGCGCCGTACGGCAGTGGCATCGGAATTTGGTGTGTCCAGACAAGAATGTGAACGCATGTCATCAGCATTTCAATATGAGCTAAATTTTTAAGTATTTTGCGTTAAAAATCTATTCTCTAAAATATCCGCAGTAAATTGGGTACGTAAATAAAATCCACGCGGGATGATTTTAGTTTTGCTACCATCGGCGTTAATGTAGTCTTGCAATATCTTGCTATTGGCCGCTTTAGGGCGAATGTGCAAAAAAGTGCCAAATTTCGCAGTTAAATTTTTGCCATGCCCCAACTGTAATAACTCCATTAACTCTTCCCAGTCGATACGTAATATTTTTTCGATGGTGTTGTCCATGTCCCATAAAAAAGGCGCTTTAATTACACGCTGTTCTATAGCTAGCTTATGGTTGTTTGTAGTTGCCAAAACCGGTACCACAATACGCGCTTTAATTTTTGGTATACCCATGAGTCGTGCCAGGTTAAGGTTCTTGCATTAGTTTGTACTGTGCAAACATAGGTAGACTCGAGAGGTTTATAATTGCTGTCTACAGGGATGGTTTTCAATTCTACCCCTAAATGCGGGAAGTCTGGTTGTGCCTTGTTGCCGCTATTAGCTCCCAAAAAAGTTTCTATTAATTGTCCCATCCAACCTTTGGCGTGTAATAAATCTTGCGGAGCAGAAAAGTCTAATTTTTCAGCTAAATGACCAATAGTCAGGTCAGTTATTTGTTGACAACGTTGTTGCAGTTCTTGTAGATTTTCAGGAATTGTAAGCATCTTCATATAATATCATGCAGGATTGGATTGTGGAACCAAGCTGGAAACAAGCCTTAGCTAGTGAATTTATCGCGCCGTATATGGTGAACCTAAAAGCATTTTTGTTGCAGGAAAAGCAGCAGCAAAAAGTAATTTATCCTAGTTTTGCTAACATTTTTAATGCATTTAATTATGTGCCAGTTGAGCAAGTACGGGTAGTGATAATCGGCCAAGATCCTTATCATGGGCCACGGCAGGCACATGGCATGTGTTTTTCGGTATTGCCTGGCATTAAACCACCGCCATCGTTAGTAAATATTTATAAAGAATTATTAAGTGATCTCAACGTACAACCAGTTAAACATGGCTGTTTAATTCCATGGGCACAACAGGGTGTTTTATTGCTCAACGCGGTTTTGACTGTCGAACAGGGTAAGCCTGGATCGCATCAGGGTAAAGGTTGGGAGCAATTTACCGATCAAGTAATTGCATACTTAAACACTAGAAATAAACCGATAGTTTTTGTGTTATGGGGTAATTATGCACATGCTAAAGGCAATAAAATAGATGTTAACAAGCATATAGTATTGCGAGCCGCGCACCCGTCGCCATTTTCCGCGCACAATGGCTTCTTTGGTTGTAAACATTTTTCGAAAATCAATTCTATTTTAGCCGCGCGCGGGGAAGAACCAATAAATTGGCAGCTACCCACAGAAATCATGATAGAAAATTAATTTTCTACTTCAGCATAATAGACCCTATTAATAAGGCAAAAATTAGGGTCTAAGCATGTTGCTTAAAATACTCATTTTGTATGCATTAAGTATAAATATGCTTTATGCCAATATATTTAGATGTGAACAGACAGATGGTAAATTATTATTTAAACAAGTGCCTTGCCATGCCGATGATGTTCAAAGTCAAATGACTTATGTTGAGCCGCCAATTTCTACGCGAGAGGCACGCATGCTACAAAAACAATTAAAAGCCTATAGAATAGTTTTGCAAAAAGAACAGCAAAAAAAAGATCTGTTGCAACGACGTGCCGCCCAGCAACAGCGACGTGAAGAAAAGCGACGCTTGCGTTTAGCAGCTAGATGTGAAACAGTAGAGCGGCAAATTACGGAGCTTAGGCGGCAGTATCGTTTAGGTTATACCGTTAAACAAGGCCAGGCATTAGATAGAAAAATGGCTGAATATAAATTTAAACAGCAAAAATATTGTAAGAAATGAATAACCAAATTGATATTGATGAGATAACAAATGTGTTGGAACAGGCGGTGACAGCTGCTCGTTCGAATAAAGATGGGAATGTGGCTAATTACATTCCGGAGTTACGTAGTGTCGATCCAGAGATTTTAGCTGCTAGTGTGTCGTTGGTTGATGGTACTACCTTGGCTAATGGCGATACTAGCTACCAATTTACTTTGCAGAGTGTTTCTAAATTAGTGTTGCTGATTGGTATGATGGAAGATTTTGGTTCAGAAAAAGTATTTTCATGGATTAATGCTGAGCCGTCTGGGCTGTCATTCGCGGCGATTGGCGATTTAGATAGATTTGGTCCGGTGCCATCTAACCCTTTGATTAATGCTGGGGCAATTTGTTTAAGTGCTAGAATTCCGGGTGATACTACGCAGCAATTAAGTTGGGTTAAACGCTGGATTAATAAATTATTTGCTGCAGATTTGGCATTTTCTGATTCTGTGTACAACTCAGAGTTTGGTTCGGCCGATCGTAATCGTTCTTTAGCATATTTAATGAAAAGCACTGGTGTGTTAAAGGGGGATGTCGAAGAAATTTTAAAACCGTATTTTAGTCTTTGTTCTTATCTTGCTACCATCGAACAAGCGGCGTATTTACCGATGTTACTAGCTAACGGCGGTGTAGCACCAGATGGCACTAAAGTTATTTCTGAAATCACTAGTAATCAAGTAGTATCCATCATGGCAACCTGTGGCATGTATAACGAATCTGGCATGCACCTGGTTACCACAGGCTTGCCAGCGAAAAATGCCATTTCAGGTTTAATTGTTGCTGTTGCAATTGGTCGTGCAGGAATTGCTACGTTTAGTCCGCGTTTAAATCCTAAAGGTACAAGTATTCGTGGGCATCAGTTGTTAAGTGAAATAGCGCGGCAGTTAGATTGGCATTTTGCAGCACCACGTGCTTGAATCGCTATAGCGAATTTTAATAATAGGTAACGGTTTTTAATTTTTAGTTAATTTGTTAGAATATACTATGCTATTGGTAGCACTTTGTTAGTATTTACATTATATGATTTTAGGGATAAGTTTATGAATAAATTGAGTTTTAAAAAAACCATTCTTGCTGCTGGAATTGTGATGGCGCTGTCGCCAAATGTTTTGTTAGCTGATGAAGCAGATGCTGCAAGCGCGATAGTTAATACCACTGCACCAACTGCCACAGAAGAAGTACCAACTACCGTCACACCGAGTGCTCCTACTACGCCGCAACCTAAGAAAACTAAGAAGAAAAAAGCAGTTAAGAAAAAGTCTAAGAGTTCTAGCAACAATTCCGACACTATGTTGCAGGATACCCCGGATCCAATCGATCTAAATTCCGATTAAAGTACTGTAGATTTTTAAATAATAACCCTGTTATAAATGGGGTTATTATTTTAATGTTTCCCTTTGTCTGCTAGATCACCAATTACTAGAGTTGGTCTTATTGCTGGTGACAAAAATACGACTTTCGTCTTGTTATTTAAATAGAATCTTACATTGTCGCTGATTTCACCTAGTGGTTTGAAGCAGGTAGCCATAGAATTGGCTTGTGGCTGGTTTTTAACTTGGACGCCAACTTGGTTTAGGGCTTGAGTTAGGCATTGGATTATATGTGAATTGTCGACTCGTGGATTGACCCGGACATGATTTAGTTCGAATAACAATCCATCCAAAACAACCGCAGCATCTTCAATGTGGCTGATGATGCTTTGTGCTGTAGGATCGATTCTGACGCATTCCATAACTCGTAACTCGTCGTTTAGGACAAATTCATAGGACTCACGATAGCCGTTATGAGTTACTAATGACGAATTTATTAATATTTCTGTATTCATATTTCCTGTTTCGGCGTGGTTGCCGGTTTCTTTATCGACCTACAAACAATCAATATTTATCTATATGCAAAAAGATTATTTTTGAGTAAAATCAGAAGATGGCAAAGGTTAAACATACATATGCTTGCACTGAATGTGGCGCTAGTTCCCCAAAATGGGCAGGTCAATGCTCTGACTGTGGGCAGTGGAATTGCCTCACAGAAATAGTGATTAAAAGCGCCGTAGAGCGCTTTCAAAACTATGCTGGTAGTGAAACCACCTTAGTTTCTTTGGCTGCTGTTGAGGCAACACAAGAGGTACGTATAACTACCGGTGTCGCTGAGTTAGATCGTGTTTTGGGTGGCGGTTTGGTTGCCGGATCGGTTATTTTAATCGGTGGTGATCCAGGGATTGGTAAATCAACCTTGTTGTTACAAAGCCTGTCACACTTAAGTTCTCAACATCAAGTCTTATACGTCACTGGCGAAGAATCCGTACAGCAGATAAAAATGCGAGCACAGCGCTTAGGTTTGCAAGCCATGGCGATCAACTTATTGACCGAAACCAGCGTAGAAACAATCCTAACCATCGCGCAACAAGCACAACCAGCATTTATGGTGATAGATTCAATTCAAACCATGTATACAGCACAAATCCAATCGGCTCCTGGCTCAGTGACGCAAGTGCGCGAAGCCACAGCCCAATTAGTGCGTTTTGCCAAACAAACAGGGATTGCCGTCATGTTGGTAGGTCATGTTACCAAAGATGGCGCGATAGCCGGCCCGCGCGTTTTAGAGCATATGGTAGATACGGTATTGTATTTTGAGGGTGATCCTGATGGGCGTTTTCGCATGCTGCGCGCAGTTAAAAATCGTTTTGGTGCAGTTAACGAGTTGGGAATTTTTGCCATGACGGATAAGGGCTTGCGAGAAATTAATAATCCATCAGCAATCTTCTTGTCGCGTAGCGAAGCTAGCGTATGCGGCAGTGTGGTTATGGTTACTTGGGAAGGTAGCCGCCCAATGTTAATCGAGATTCAAGCTCTGGTGGACGAAAGCCATTTAGGCAATCCAAGACGCGTTACCGTAGGTCTAGATCAAAATAGATTGGCTTTGATTTTAGCGGTACTACATCGTCATGGTGGGGTTATTACTTATAACCAAGATATTTTTGTTAATGTAGTTGGTGGCGTAAAAGTAACTGAGACAGGGATAGACTTAGCTGCAGTATTAGCGGTAGTCTCTAGTTTAAAAAATAAACCATTAAGCAACGATTTGGTAGTGTTCGGTGAAATCGGTTTATCCGGTGAAATACGGCCAGTACAAAATGGTCAAGATCGCCTCAAAGAAGCAGTAAAATTAGGTTTTAAGCAAGCCATAGTGGCCAAAGCCAATGCTCCCAAGAATCCTATTCCTGGTCTGCAAGTCATCGCGGTGCAGAAAATAGCGGAAGCGTTGTCTGTTATTTAAGCTATATATTAGTTAAACAAATCTTCTGCAGTTACTAAGCCGTTAATAAGGCTTTTAGAATTAACGCTTTCTTTTAGTCCAGAAGCGGATATTAGTGCTATAAATATTTGTTTAGATGTTTTGTTGTGCTTAATAAATACGTCTTCTTTGTTAATTAGATTTTTTGCATATTCTTTTGTAATAACAAATGGCTCTTCTGTATATTTAATTTCACATAAAGTGAAAGCTTTATCATTTCTGTCAAATAATAAATCAATCTGTGTACCATTATCTGTAGTATTTTTAGGAGTGTATCGCCATGTCGAAGCTTCGCTATCATTAGGGATGTTTAACACTTTGCGAATTATATATAGATGTTTATAGCATACTGCTTCAAATGCGTATCCTGCCCAGCTATACCATGCTGGAGTTTTATATTTATCTTGCCAATAGTTATTGTCCATCTCTATTTTTAATAATGTTTTATGTTTATTTTCAATCCAATGTAAATAAAACAATGAATATTCATCTATGACTTTATAAAATATTCCACGTTGAATATGCTGGAATGGAACAAATGATAATATGAATCCAGCATCTTCCAAGCTTTTGAGTTTCTCAGTAAAGGTCCCTCCCTTGTTGGACAATTTGCATTTTTTTTCCAATTCTGTGCGTGATATTCCAGATCTAGTTTTTGCCATCACTCTAATTATTTCTATATATTCTTCTGCATGATTGTAAAGAGAATTAAATATATTGATAAATTCATGAAATAATAATCCATCTGGTCTGAAACAGATATTATTAATGTTTTGCATCGCTGACAAACCTTTCTTAATTTCTTTTAAATAGAATGGGACCCCACCAACAGCCATATATATATCTAATATTTGAGGGTATTTATATTTGCACCCAATGCTTTCTAGGTATTCTTTTGTTTCTTTTAACAAAAATGGTCGCAATATTATCGTTTTAGTAACTCTATTATGCAGCCCACCCTTATTATTGATAATTTTTTTAATTATCCATGAGGCGGATGAACCACAAATTATAAGCTTTATGTATGGTAAATCCCCCCAAAACCTATTCCAGGTGTACTCTAATGATTCTAAAAAGCTTGATTTTGGCGTGGCTATCCAAGGTAGCTCATCAAAAAAAATTACTACCTTTTGTGATCGTGTCTTATAGGTGATTTCTATGGCTTTATTTAATCTTTCGAAGGCTTCTCTCCACGATCTGGGAGTTTGGATGGGTTCTTCATTGTAGAAAAGCCTTGATAATTCTTTGGTGAAATTTTCAAGCTGTATAGGCATATTGGAATTTTGAGTGCCAACCATGTGAAAATAAATACAGTTATTATTGGCAAAATAATTATGTATTAGGAATGTTTTACCTATACGTCTTCTACCATAAATGGCCACAAATTCAGGCCTTGGCGAATTAAAAACGTCTTTTAATATTGCTTTTTCCTTAAGTCTACCAATAATTTTATTAATCATTTACACCCCTAATAATTATCCCCAAAATGAATCATAAATTTAGGGCTGGTTATAACAATATTATATATAGCCCTAAAATTCAAGACCATCAAATTTAGGGCTGGTTATAACAATATTATATATAGCCCTAAAATTCAAGATTGTTAAATTTAGGGCTGATTATAACCATGGTATATAGCTCTAAAATCCAAGATTATTAAATTTAGGGCTGGTTTGGGCATTACTGCAAACGGCAAAAATGCTATTTACAGTAATGAAACAACTATTCTCGACATGAGTTAGTTTTTGTAATTGTCATATATTTAACGATATTCAAAGATGTTTCATATTATGTATATGGTCATAATTGTTAGACAGAGTAAGCAACAATGGCGTAGACATTTATATCTATACCATCGTTGTTGGGGATAATGTACTGTTGTACAGCAAATCTTACACTAACTAGTTTCGTGTAAATATTCCACACGGTGTGGCTGTAAAGCTTCTTGACCAAGTTTGCTCAAGCGATCTTGTTCATACTCGGTATAATTACCATTGAACCAATGAACTTTACTATCGCCTTCAAAGGCTAAAATATGGGTCACGATACGATCTAGAAACCAACGATCGTGGGAGATTACCATCGCACAGCCTGGAAAGTTCAAAATGGCTTCTTCTAAGGCGCGCAAGGTTTCTACGTCTAGATCATTAGTTGGTTCATCGAGCAGCAGCATATTACCGCCACTACGTAACAATTTGGCTAAATGGACTCGGTTGCGTTCACCACCAGATAATTCTTTCACCATCTTTTGTTGCTCGCTACCTTTAAAGTTAAAGCGACCAACATATGCGCGTGATGGCATAGTAAAATTTCCAACCGTTATGATATCTTGGCCATCAGAGATTTCTTCCCATACTGACTTGGTATCAGAAAGGCTGTCACGTGACTGATCAACGTAGGCTAATTTTACTGTTTCACCAAAACTAACTTCACCGCGATCAGGTTTTTCCACGCCGGTAAGCATCTTGAAGAAAGTAGATTTACCAGCGCCGTTAGGGCCAATAATGCCAACGATTGCGCCTTTAGGCACAGTGATATTTAAATCATTGATTAAAATATTATTGTTGAAGCTCTTATGTAAACCGGTTATTTCTAGTACTTTATCGCCTAGTCGCGGTCCTGGTGGAATATACAACTCAGCGGTTTCATTACGAGTTTGGTATTCTTTAGAATTTAATTCTTCAAACCTTGCTAGACGTGCTTTATTCTTGGCTTGGCGGCCTTTAGGATTACTGCGTACCCATTCCAATTCCGATTTTATAGTGCGTTGTCTAGCGGCTTCGCTTTGTTGTTCAGCCAATAAACGAGTTTCTTTTTGTTCCAACCAAGAAGAGTAGTTACCTTCAAATGGTATACCGCGACCACGATCTAATTCCAAAATCCAACCAGCAACGTTATCTAAGAAGTAACGATCGTGTGTAATGGCTACCACGGTGCCTTTAAAGTCGTGCAAATAACGTTCTAACCAAGCCACGCTTTCTGCGTCTAAATGGTTGGTTGGTTCATCTAGTAACAGTAAATCCGGAGTGGATAATAACAAACGACATAAAGCTACGCGACGACGCTCACCACCAGATAATTTAGTTACATCAGCATCCCATGGCGGCAAACGTAACGCTTCTGCAGCCATATTTAAGGTGCGATCTATTTCCCAGCCGTTAGCTACGTCAATTTTATTCTGTAGTTCGCCTTGTTCTGCGAGCAGCTCGTTCATTTCTTCATCACTCATTGGCTCAGCAAATCTATTGCTGATGTCATTAAAGCGATTGAGGATAGCTTTAATTTCGCCCATGCCGTCTTCAACATTTTCACGTACATTTTTCTGCGGATCTAGCTGTGGTTCTTGCGGTAAATAACCTATTTTGATGTTTTTTTGTGGTACAGCTTCTCCAAGAATTTCTGTATCTAGCCCAGCCATAATTTTTAGTAGCGTGGATTTACCAGAACCGTTTAAGCCAAGCACACCAATTTTGGCGCCGTGATAAAAGGATAAATTAATGTTATCTAAAATTTTTCTTTTCGGCGGAACCATTTTGCCCACGCCATTCATACTAAAAATATACTGCGCCACTGCTACAGATCCTCATAAATTGACAATTTTCGCGCCCCCAGCATAAAATGCTGGAGATTTTTATGCAAGTGATTATTAGAAAATGAATACAAAAGACAGTAGTATGTTAGGTGGAGTGCTTTTGGTTGGTGGCACTTGTATTGGTGCTGGGATGCTTGGTTTGCCTGTCATGACTGCCGCGGCTGGATTTTATCCTGCTATGACCGCGTTTCTGTTTGTTTGGTTGTTTATGACATTCTCTGCACTAGCCTATCTAGAAGTGTCTATGCGTTTTAAGGGCGAAGTTAACTTAATCTCTATAGCAGGACATACCTTGGGACCTGTTGCTAAATGGATCGCTTGGTTTTCGTATATCTTGTTTTTGTATTCACTAATGGCAGCCTATACTGCTGGCGGCACAACGGTTTTTTCCAAGATACTTGGTATTCAAGTGGTGGATACTAGACAAACCATATTTATGGGTGTGACATTTATCATTCCATTTGCTTTGATCGTTTATCTTGGGACTTCATGGGTAGATCATGTTAATCGTATTTTGATGTTTGGCCTCATAGGTACTTTCGTGTGGTTATGTATCTCCTTCTTGCAAGGTTCGCATACCAGCCACTTTAATGCGGTTGGCGATAGTAAATATTTATTATTTACTTTCCCGGTACTAGTTACATCGTTTGGCTATCATACCCTGATTCCCACCTTAAAAACTTATTTGCATGAGGATATAAAAAGATTACGTAGGACTATAATTATCGGTGGTTTGTCGCCTTTGTTAGTATATGGCGCGTGGGAATTAATCATTTTATATTTAATTCCTACCTGGGGCCCCGAAGGCTTGGTACATATTTTGCACCATGGCAATTCTAATCCAGCAGAGGCAATGGCTCATGCTTTAAGTGTGCATGGTTCCTTGATTCACACTATTGTGATGTGGTTTTCTTATTTTGCTTTGACTAGTTCTTTTATTGGCGTTGGTTTGGGGATTCGGGACTTCTTTGCGGATGGTTTGCATATTAAAAAAACTAAAACTGGTCGAGTATTGTTAAGTTTATTAACTTTTGGGCCACCATTTGTGTATACGATTGTGAATCCTGGAGGATTCTTATCAGCCTTAAAATATGCAGGGGTGTTTGCGGCTATTTTATTGATAATTTATCCGGTATTAATGGCTTGGCATGCGCGTTACATCGATAAAATTCCTGGTCGATATCGTCTATGGGGTGGTAAAGCGGTTCTAATTTTAACCGGTTTATTTGGGGTTACAGTGATTATCACAGAGATTTTATTACGTATGCGCCTGTTACCGATCCCGGTGTGATTAAGCTGATTTTCCTACGTACTGTGCTATTATATAGGCAACTACGCAATTTTTTAAGAAATATGATGTCTTATCGCCACATTTGTTTGTTAGTAACATTAATTTTTGTCACGGGCTGTTGTCTAGAAAAGCCGCGTTCCGCGTTAAAAGCAAATCGTAATACTAAACAAGAATGTAAACCGCAGCAGGTTAGTAAGCCTAAATCAGATGTATGTAAAGTATGTAAGAAGAAAAAAAAGAAGCGCGCGCCATGTGAGAAACAAGATCCTTGTGTGGTTAGAGATGCGCCGGTGGCGTCTTTGAATGCGCCAGCAGCAGATCCATTTGATATCCAAACTACGGACTCTACGTTGGCAGCAGCTGAAACTACTTATAAAACTAGTGCTAGCATGGCAGATAAGCAACAGGCGTTTGCCATGTTTTTGCAAGCAGCACAGCAGGGCGATATTCACGCTTATATGCGTGTTGGGGAGATGTATTTGCATGGTGAGGGTGTAGAAAAAAATACAGCAAAGGCGGTGGAATGGTATCGCATGGCCGCGGCAGATCAACTTGGTCAAGCACAAATTAAAATGGGTGATTTTTACCGCGATGGCATTGGCGTGAAAAAAGATAACGCTAAAGCGATAGAGTGGTATACCAAGGCAGCAGATCAAGGTGAAGTTAAAGGTATGTTAAGTTTAGGGGAACTGTATAGAGGTTGGTATCAGGGCCCCATAGATCCGAATTTGGCATATAAATGGTATAAAGAAGCCGCAAATTTGGGTTCAGAAGAAGCGCAAACGCAGTTAAGTTTGTTAACAGTGCAAGGGGGTGATAATCGTGCGGATTACACCACAAGTATGCAGCTATTAGAGGAAAATGCGCGTTCTGGCGATGTGCGTTCAATGAATAAATTAGGTGATTATTATTTAGAAGGGCGCAGTGGTAAACAAAATATTAAGTTGGCAATGCAGTATTATGAACGCGCCACGAAATATGATTCACCAGATGCCGCATATCAATTGGCTACTTTGTATCGTTATGGTAATGGTGTATCGGTTGATGCAAAACAAGCGGTTTTTTGGTATCAGAAAGCAGCAGACTGGGGCTTGCCATTAGCGCAATATCAACTTGCGGAAATGTACTATTACGGTATGGGCATTGAGCGTAATGTTGAAATGGGCAAAAATTGGTATTTACGTGCTGCGCGGCAAAATATGCCTGCTGCCCAAGCAAAGATGGGGGATATTTATCAATCAGGACGTGGTGCAGCGCGTTATTTACCTCGTGCGGTTTATTGGTATAAACAAGCAGCTTTCTTGGGTGATACATATTCACAATTTATGTTAAGCGTTTTGTATCAGACGGGGCGTGGTGTTACATTGGATTTAGCGGAAAGCGTCAAATGGTACAACATAGCGCGCGAAAGTGAAGAAGCTGCTGTCGCGCAAACCAAAATAGCTAAAAATTTTGCCTCCGGTAATGGATTACCGCGTGACTTAAAAGCAGCCCAAGAATGGTATACGACCGCTGCCAAAGCTGGTTATGCGCCAGCTCAAACCGCTCTAGGCGATTTATTGTTAATAAGGGGTATAGAGAGGGATCCTGATTATACGGCGGCTATAGAGTGGTATACTGCGGCAGCTAAGGCTGGCTATCCATATGCACAATATAGCCTCGGTATTGCCAAGCTAGAAGGTTATGGCGATGAGGAAGAAAAAGACGCTAAAGAGGCTGCACGTTGGTTTAAACAGGCTGCATATAAAGGATATAGACCGGCCCAGTATGAGCTAGGGCGTTTGTATTTTAAAGGCGAGGGGGTGCGGCAAAATGACATTAGCGCGTATGGTTGGTTGAGCATCGCTTTACGTGATATGAATGATATGACGCCAGAAATGCTCTCTGTTTTGGTAAATCGTATGGATCAGTCATTTCGTAATCGCGCGGTACAGTTAGAAGCTAGGTACCGGGAAAGATACGGCGTATCTGCGACTAATGACAAATAAGGTGATTACCAAAGTACTATAATTAGATATGGTGTTGATTGTTGACCGCGTGAGTGTATTTGCACTATGTTTTAAAGTGATAATTAAGATGAGCAACAAGAAAATAATAAATAAAAAACAGCGTAGCTCGCAATCTCCAGATGATGATCAAGAAGATGGCGGTGATAGCGGTGGAGGTCGTGGTGGCGGCAACGGTCGTTTTGTTCCCACGTATAGTGATTTAATTCCCACTACAGCTGATGAAACAGCTTTGGCTGCTGGCGCTGCAGAGGCTTTGTTTGAACAACGCATATCTTTAAAAACCCAAGGTCATAAAGTCAGTGCTTTAGAAAAGTTGCAACGCTTACGTGAAAAGATGTCCGATCCAGCTATGGCAGCGGAGCTGGCAAATAGTGGTGGTTCTAACATGGCAGCGCATCCAGAGTTAGCTGAACTAGGTGGAGCGTTTGATGATATTTCTTTCCCAGAAAGTGAAGCAGAAGCCGCGGCACGCGCTAGTAATGATCCACAGCTTAGAAATCGCTTAAAGGCTAAATTGGGTATGGGTGGCGACGTATCTGCGTTAACTTTGAAAGAAGAATACAGAAAGAAACAAGAATTAAATATGAAACTTGGCAAACGTTTAGAGCCAGAATTTGATAATAAACCAAGATTTAGAGCTGCCCCAACACCTAAGCCAACCTATCGTTAGGTAATATAAAATGTCATTAGCGGAAACCATAATTTATGCTAGCGATGACGAAGCTGCTGCAGTTTTGTCTGGAGCAGATATAAATGAAAAGGATGAATATGGTTTGCGGCCGTTAATTCAAGCGGTTATTTGTAAGAAAATAAAAACTTTGCAAGCGTTATTAGCTGCTGGTGCTGACATTGAACAAGCAGATTTTATTAATCGCACAGCTTTGCAATGGGCCGCCGATCGTGGCGAAATGGAGTTTTGTAATATCTTATTATCTAGCGGTGCAAATCCAAATCACTATTCTGCTGATGGGCAACCAATTTTAGTTAATCCAATTTTACGTCAACAATTGGAGTTGGTTGAACTTTTTATGCGCTATAAAGCAAATTATCAATTTGCACAAGATTATATTAGTGCGAAATTATTGGGGCATAGATTTGAGTTAACTGGCGAAGCAGACATCGTGAGTCCGGATGGAAGATTTATTCCCTTAAGTTTTGAAGGATTTAATCTAGAATTTAGTACTGGCTTGATTCGTCGTTCGTTATATAATTTTATACATAGCATACCCGGGCAAAAATATGCCGCGTATATAGGCAAATTACAGCAGGTATTACAAGCTTTAAAAAATGCCGTGCACTTAACTGAGTTTGTAAAGCATAAAGATAAAAAACCATTTGCAAAAGTTATTAACGATATTTTAGACAACGAATTGTTGCTTTTACCAGCAGCGTACGAAGGACATGCGATAACTTTTATTAAATACGGTGATCTATGGGCTAAATGCGATCGTGGGGTGGGGGTGATTGCTAATACAGTAGTGGTTTCAACTATGGGAAATCCATATTTAGCTAATAAGGAATTATATCAAAAAATACTATATGAGCATAAAGACGCGGAATTTGTTGGGGCCGGCATTGCTAAAACCCTAGTTTTGAAAACATTAACCACGCTACCAACTAGGCATCAGATTAGTGGTAATTGCTCCTGGGCTAACGTTGAAACTAGTGTGCCGACCATGTTATTTGTACTTGGTTACAATCCACGGATACACACTTCTTTACGTGCGTTAGCGGAATTACAAAAAGAAGTTTATCAATTTTATAAAGCTTGGGTGGATTGGGATCAAGATTCAGCCTTGGATGAGGCAATAGAGGATTTTGCAGCGGCTGATCATGTGCGGCGCTTATCTAAAGCAATAATTTTGGGTGGGATATTAGTACAACGTTGTAATCCTAAATATAGCGCACACATTACTAGAGCCAAAAAGATTTTATCCATTTTAACCCAACCAGAATACAGCTTTATTTTGGAAAATTATTGTAAAGTGTTTTGTAGGCGCAAGTCTGGTGTGGCTGGTATGCGTGTTCAACGTTTGTTTAAAGAATGTGGTCTTAATATCAAAAATCTTGCTCTGAAAAAGAATGTACAGTATTTAAAAACCAATGTGCATACAGACAATCTAGTCAGAATGACAACAGCTTTGCATGTGGCGTGTTTACAAGGTGATTTTGCAACAGTGAAAAAATTAGTGGGAGATTTGCATATCGATGTAAATTACTTAGACCGCACTGGTAGTACCGCTTTAATGTACGCGGCATATGGTGGTTATCTAAATATAGTAAAGTATTTAGTAGAAAATGGTGCTAATCAAGAAATAAAAAACTTAAAGGGTGGTACTGCTGCCAAGTACGCTGCCTATGTTGGCAATAGAGAGATAGCAAATTACTTAACCGGCAAAAACCGTTAACATTTAACCAAAAATACTAGCTAAATTAATTAGTTGTATACAGATATTATTGATTATTAATTAATACTTTATTAAAATGGGTTAGATTAATTATTAAGGCCACGCAGTAATGCTTACAACAACACAAAAAGCCGCCTTTTTACGATACAAATCCATCAGCATACTCGTGGCTTATCTTGCAAAAAATACAATTAGAGCCGTGTTATTTTATCAGTTTGGGAAAGTTTTACTTAAACAGGATAAAGTGTTGCTATTAGTGGGGCTATACCAAAAATTTAGTTTTGCAGCAAGTGTATTTATCCTGACTAAACATATAACTGAAGAGCAATATATCGTATTGCCACAAGTAGCGAAGGATATTTTAGAGTATCATTGGGCTCGTAAAATTTTCACCTTAATCTCATATGAACAATTTAAAAAAATTCCTGAAGAACGACTAGGTTATCTGAAGAACAAGATCATATATTTTTGCTTTCTAAGTCGATTAATAACTATAGGAGATATTTTAACTTTATCCGAAGACCATTTAGATGCTTTGGTTGATAATAAATATTTATTTTTTATTATGATTAAGCAATTGCTAATTATGGAAAATTTTAAGCAACTTTCAATTAAAGCATTACACGCCTTATTAATGAAAGATTTTTGCTTGTTACTTGCTAATCGCTCTATAACTAGTCATGATCTTCTTAACTTTGCCGACGAACATTTGGATTTATTCTTTGGTATGGCAACAGAACCAAGCATGTTTGATTTATTGCAGAATAAAAAAATCACCGGTGCACAGTTTGCTTCCTTGAATGATCAAGAAATTATAGAGATTTTTAAAGATGCAGAATTTCGTGGTTTGCTCAATACCGGCAAAATAACTTTTGAGCAATTTTCTAAACTTTCTAGAGATAAAGCGACGTTTCTATTAGAGCCTGGCATGTGCAAAAAAATTGCTACAGGTGAAATTAAAATGGAAACTTTTATTAGGCTTGATGCAGAAGGTTTGAAGACACTAAAAGATCAGCTTATTATTACGATTAATAAGACATTACCGCGGACAAATGCCATGATATTTACATCCCCGTTCATCAATAGTAGTGCTAGCACAAGCGGTAGTTTAGCAAATGTAGCAGATTTAGAAGATTTAGAAGATGATGAAAAGCTACGAATCTTGATTAGTAAATTTAATAATCAAAATAAAAAGCGATGAAACATTTAATTTAAAATCAAAAATATCCTAAAATTGCAATGATTTGTTATTTTTTGGGATTTTTTTTGTGGATCTTATGTCTGGAGATTATTAATTTCCAAAACACATTTACTAGGATGTACCCAAGCAAAGCTGCTGTCACGGAAACTATAGTGGTCCCTATTAATATAGATTTTCCCAAACTTTGCAGCCAGGTAAAGAATTGTGACATTAAGTCCCACATATCTGCACCGTGTAAATCTAGTTCCTGTATGGATTGAAATTCACTTGGGTCATTAGTAAAGAACTGCCCAACTTTATATATAAAATAATTTATTGGTAAAAAGGTCAGTGGATTGCTAATAAAAGTTGCCGCGATGGCAATCATTATATTGCCGCGCAGGAGAATAGACAATGCTGTTGCGCAGATCATCTGTATTGGTAAAGGAATAAACGCTACAAATAATCCCACTGACACTCCTACGGAAACAGAATGCCTGGTGAGATGCCATAGATCTTTTTTATGTATGGCATTGCCAAACCAGCTTAGGCTTTTATCTTTAGAAATTTCATGGTGTTTGGGCAGATGTTTCTTTAGCCATTTAAGTATCATATTTCTGCTTAATATTTGGTAAATAAAATTTTAATAAATTTATTATAGTGTATTTGGGGCGACTGCCATCAAAACCACAGTCTTTTTCAATAAATGGTGATTGGTCGAAAATGTCACATTAGTTTTCATCAAATCAGGTAAGCTATAATAAGATTAGTCTTAGATCATTAATGGGTATAAAAATTTAGATGGATGTTACTAATATTGCCTTAATTATTTGTGCAATGCTCCTTGTTTTCTTGAATGCCTTTTTTGTTGCCGCAGAGTTTGCCATGGTAAAAATGCGAGCAACTAGAGTGGAGACTATAAAAGATGATCATGGCCTAAAGGGTAAAATTTTATATAAGATCCACACGCATTTGGACGCTTATTTATCAGCATGTCAGTTGGGTATAACTTTAGCTTCTCTAGGTTTGGGCTGGATTGGTGAGCCAGCGTTTTTTGACGTGGTAGAGTCAATATTAATTTTCATTGGCGTCAACTCAACATCTATTGTTAATGCAGTTTCTTTTGCGATATCTTTTTCTCTTATCAGCTTTTTACACATAGTAGTTGGTGAATTAATGCCAAAATCATTGGCAATCAGAAAGGCTGAATTGATGTCGATGTGGACTTCTATTCCGTTGTATGCCTTTTATTGGTTAATGTATCCAGCGATATTTATCTTAAATTCATGTTCTAATTTTTTATTGCGTCTAATAAAAATAAATTCTAGTCATCATCGTGACGAAAATTTTTATTCTTCCGATGAAATTAAGTTAATTGTTGATGCAAGCCATTCACATGGGCAATTAACAGATGATGAGGCAGAAATAGTTGGTCATACCATAGAATTGGGTGATTTAGAGGTGAGTGAAATTATGCGACCGATGCATGAATTAAAGATTTTGCATGATGATCAACCAATTAGTGTGCTATTGCAGGAAATGCTCGCCTACAAATATAGCCGATATCCAGTCTATGATACCAAAAAACAAGAGATTATTGGTATCGTGCATATAAAAAATGTCTTTGCCGCATTGTTAGAGGATGGAAAAATTAACAGTTTAAGCAAATTTATGCGTCCGGTTTTAAAAGTACAACATAATTCACCAGCAATGAATTTAGTGCATAAATTTAGAGATAATATGACGCATTTAGCTTTGGTATACGAAAATAAACAGCCGATAGGTTTTGTGACATTAGATAATTTGCTGCATGTTATGATTGGTAAGATTAATGATGAATTTCATCGTACCCATGATGATTGGGCGGTTAGTGCTGATAACAGCATAATTGTGAAGGGGAGTTGCTCACTGTATTATTTAGAGCGAGCGTTGGATGGTGATATTATCTTAGCCGAGGATGAGGAAGATTTAGATACTATAGCGGAGCTAGTAATTAAGCGTTTGGGTAGACAGCCCAAACCAGGGGATAAAATACAAATTAACAATCTTGAAGCAACAGTACAAGAAATAAATAACGGTATAGTTAGCAGAATTGTTATAAAGGCAAATAAATAATAATGTTCGTCAAGGGCGGCTAAACTTGTAGTTGACTACAAGTTTGGACGAAACATGTATAGTCAAAGACATGCCCTATGAGTAACGTATCAATCTAACGGATTATCATTGTATGGCGCTGGATAACCAAGATTTGTGAGAATCTTGGTTTCTATTTCTTCCATCTCTTCCGCCTCGGCTTTTTGAATATGATCATAGCCTAATAAGTGTAACGTGCCGTGTACTACCATGTGTGCCCAATGTGCCAATAAATCTATATTCCCGGCATTAGCTTCTTGCTCTACAATCGGTGCGCAAATAATCACATCGCCCAAAACGGAAAAATCTAAATCCTTATGCATATCTGATGGAAAAGATAAAACGTTAGTTGGGCCAGTTTTATGTCGATAAGTCTCATTTAATTCGGTCATTTCTTCAACATCTACTAACCTAATAGTTAGTTCAACGTTATCAAAACGTTCATCCAAAGTGTTGCCGATCCATTCACGAAATTGTGCTGGATGTGGTAATGTTTGGGCTTCGGTAGCAATTTGTAGTTCTAATTCAATCGTCACTTATCCCCCTGCTTTTTTCACTGCGCTCATAGGCTTCAATTATATCTTTTACGACTGGATGGCGTATTACATCTTTAGTATCAAAATAGCTAAAGGTTATAGCTGGAATATTTTGTAAAATTTTCTCAGCGTGCTTTAACCCAGACATTTTTTCACGTGGTAAATCTACCTGCGTAGTATCACCAGTAATAACAGCGGTCGAATTAAAACCTATTCTGGTCAAAAACATTTTCATTTGTTCAACTGTTGTATTTTGACTTTCATCTAAAATAATAAAGGCATCATTTAATGTGCGGCCACGCATGTATGCTAATGGTGCAATTTCAATTACTTGTTGTTCCAACAACTTAGCTACCTTGTCAAAATCATACATGTCCTGAAAGGCATCATACAATGGCCTTAAATATGGATCAATTTTCTGCGCCAAGTCTCCTGGTAGAAATCCTAACCGTTCACCAGCTTCAACTACTGGTCTAACTAAAATTATGCGCCGAACTTTTTTCTGTTCTAGAGCGGCGACAGCACACGCTACGGCCAAATAAGTTTTACCTGTCCCAGCCGGGCCGATACCAAAATTAATGGGATTCTGCATAATTTGTTTGATGTATTCGCGTTGGTTTTTAGTACGCGGGCTAATTGAAACTAACGGGGTTTTTATATGGAAATTTTCGCTAGTAGTTTTACTCTGATTGAGGATATCAATATTGTCCATATGTGTTGTTACCTGCTGAATGTATAGATGAATTTCATCTGGGTTAAGTTCATGGCCATTGGTAGTTTGTGCGTATAAGGATTGGATAGTTTTTACAGCTAGTTCTACATCAGACTGTTTGCCAGATATATGTATTACATTGCCACGCACAATGAGATCTACTGCTAACCGTTGCTCTATTTGACGCAAGTGTTCATCAAATCTGCCACAAAGGCTAAGCAGTCGCTTATTGTCGAATGGTGTTAGTGTTATATCACACGAATATTTTTGCTCTTTCACTTAGATAAGCATAATGCCTATTCGATTAATTCGCCAACCAAAGTGTTTGTTTTAACATCAGTAATTATTAAATTAACCATCTGACCAATAAGTGTTTCGTTGCCATGAAAGTTAACTACACGATTATTATCTGTACGGCCACTTAACATGGTAGTATCGCGCTTAGCTATGCCAGTCACCAGCACTTTTTGCTTAGTGTGCAGCATAGTATTACTAATTGTAGTGGCTTGCTGAGCTAAGCGACTTTGCAAAATATGTAAGCGTTGTTTTTTTGTTTCAGGATTGATGTCATCTGGATAATATGCAGCTGGTGTGCCAGGACGTTGGCTATAAATGAAACTAAATGATTGATCAAAACCCAAGTCTTGTACTAGTTGCATTGTAGCGGCAAAATCAGCATCGGTTTCGCCAGGGAAGCCGACAATAAAATCCGAGGAAATAGATATATCAGGGCGTACAGCGCGCAACCGACGTATTTTTGCTTTGTATTCTATGGCTGTGTAGCCGCGCTTCATGCGGTTTAATACTTGATCTGATCCACTTTGTAATGGTAAATGTAAATGATTGGCTAGTTTTGGCACCTGAGCATATGCTTGGATCAGAGCATCAGAAAATTCCATTGGATGCGAGGTAGTAAAGCGAATACGTTCCAAGCCATCGATCTCGGCGAGATAATGAATTAGACGCGCTAAATCAGCGGTTTCGCCATCATGCATTACACCACGATAAGCATTAACATTTTGGCCCAATAAAGTTACTTCTTTTACACCTTGAGCAACCAAATGTACTACTTCAGCTAAAATATCATCAAAGGGACGATGAATTTCCTCGCCGCGTGTAAATGGTACCACACAATAACTACAGTATTTACTGCAACCTTCCATTATAGATACAAATGCTGTTGGCCCGTCAGCATTTGGCGCTGGTAGCTTGTCAAACTTTTCAATTTCCGGAAAGGATACGTCGACTACTGGTTTATTGTGGTTTTGTAATTCGCTGAGCATGGCGGGTAAACGATGTAATGTTTGTGGGCCAAAAACTAAATCAACATATGGTGCACGTTGACGTATAGAATCCCCTTCTTGACTGGCCACGCAACCGCCAACACCGATTACAACACCAGGGCGCTGCTCTTTAAATGCGCGCCAGCGGCCCAATTCAGAAAAAACTTTTTCTTGTGCTTTTTCACGAATAGAACAGGTATTTAACAACAAAATATCGGCGTTTTCTGGCGAATCAACTTTTTCTACGCCATGCGCTTTTAACAGGTCAAACATGCGTGCAGAATCGTACTCATTCATTTGGCAACCATGGGTCTCAATATAAACACTAGTCATGTAATACCTGCCTTGTTGGTAATTTTTTTAATAAATGGAAAGCTATTGGCAATATTAAACCATAGCGCCGCATAAAATATGGTAAAGATCACATCACTTAACCAATGTGCCCCTGTGAATAATCTTGGCAAAACCAGCATAATAGCAGAAAACACAATCAAATAACGTAACCAATTCCTGCAATACAGTAAAGTAAAGCTAGCCCAATAAATTGCGATCAGCGTATGTCCCGCTGGAAAGCAATTACTGGAACTAGTTTTAATATTTGGCATGTTTAACACATCTGAGAGTAAGACAGTTGGTTCTATATTGATACTTGGCGATGTGCGTTGTATATCCAGAAAAACGTTAAATAACATATGTGAAAAAAATAAAACCAACTGAAAAAATAACCAAAAATAAACTAAGCCAAGGATTGTTGTTCTGCGTTGGAATTTTGGCACACTGTACACTATAGCCATATTTATTAGTGCTAGATACATAACATTAAGCCATGATTCATGCTGGTGATTCATGTAGCCCCACAATAGCTGCCAATAATGTGAAAATTGTAAACTAGAATTTAACCAACTAAATGCTTTAACATCAATTTGATAGGCTATTTTATGTGTTGCTGGAGAGAACCAAAACCATAGGCAAATTAGTAATACTAAAGAATATTTAGTTAGTTGAGGTGCTGCTGGGGCTGTGACTTTAAAATCTGGATATTGCATGGTTGTTTAATCTTTAGGATTGGTGGCTATGGGTGGGCTCGAACCACCGGCCTCGGCATTATGAGTGCCACGCTCTAACCAACTGAGCTACATAGCCATGAGCCGCATATTTTCCATGTTCTTATGGCTAGTTGTCAAGGATATAGGTTGTTTGTTCATAATATGCCAATTATTCTCTAGTGTCATAGTTTACAAATTTTGATTATTATATGGGATTGAGAACTCAGGAGGCACAAATTGACTATTCGCACCAGGTTTGCACCAAGTCCCACAGGATATTTGCACATCGGCGGGGCACGCACAGCACTGTATTGTTGGCTGTATGCTAAGCATAATGACGGTACTTTTATTCTACGAATTGAAGATACCGACCGTGAGCGTTCGACCCAGGAGGCTGTGGATGCAATTTTAGAGGGAATGGCTTGGTTGGGCCTAGATTATTCTGAGGGGCCTTTTTATCAAACTCAGCATTTCCCACGCTATGCAGCGGTAGCACAACAACTATTAGATCAAGGGCATGCTTATCGTTGCTATTGTTCTAAAGAGCGCTTGGAAAGTCTACGGGCAGACCTCACTGCGCAGGGTGAAAAACCACGTTATGATGGCCATTGCCGTAATCTAACAATAGAAAATTTAGAACAACCATATGTAATTCGTTTTAAAAATCCTATAAGCGGCGTAGTACAATTTAATGATTCAGTACGCGGCGAAATTACCGTACCAAATGAAGAACTAGATGATTTAATCATCGTCCGCAGCGATGGTACACCTACATATAATTTTACTGTGGTAGTTGATGATGCAGATATGCAGATTGATATAGTTATTCGTGGTGACGATCATATTTCCAACACGCCACGACAAATTAATATTTTGCGTGCATTACAAGTTAAGGTTCCACAGTATGCACATATCCCGATGATTTTAGGGGATGATGGCAAACGTTTATCCAAGCGTCATGGCGCTGTAAGTGTTTTACAATACAGAGATGACGGTTACTTACCACAAGCATTGATAAACTATTTAGTTCGTCTAGGTTGGTCACATGGTGATCAGGAAATATTTTCTACGGCGGAAATGATCGCTGCTTTTGATTTATCACACATCAGTCGCTCACCGGCGGCATTTAATCCAGAAAAGTTATTGTGGCTAAATCAGCATTATTTAAAGACTTTGCCAGCAGAAGAGGTGGCTAAACATTTAGCTTGGCAATTACAGCGTTTAGGCATTGATTACAGCGTTGGACCTAGTTTGCCACAAGTAGTGATGGCGATGCGTGAACGTGTAAAAACTACTGTGGAAATGGCAGAAAAGAGCGCGTATTTCTTTAGTGATACTATAGAGTTAGATCCAATAGCAGCGGAGCAACATTTGACCGTTGTTAGTAAGCCATTCTTGGAGGATGTCATGCAAAGATTAAAAACTTTGCCTACATGGCAGGCAGCAGATTTACATGCTGTTATTGCGCAAACAGTAGCACATTTTAATATCGGTATGGGCAAGCTAGCTCAGCCATTAAGAGTATCAGTAACTGGCAATAATAATTCACCATCTATAGATATGACCTTAGAGTTAATAGGTAGAGATAGAACTTTAAATAGGCTGCAACAAGCGTTACAGCATGTAGGAATTGTATGACATTAGCTAATACTATACAAGATGCCCGCGCATATTTAGCGCCGCAAGATGTAGATTGTGTTGTATATCATAGCCCTTGTAATGATGGCTCTGGCGCGGCGTTAAGCGCGTGGTTGTTGTTAGGAGATAAAGCACATTATCAGCGTTTAATGTATCATGAACCATTTGTTGAGGAATCTGTACGTGATAAAAACGTGATCGTAGTTGATGCTTCATTTAAAAAAGAGCAATTTTTACGGTTGCGTACCATTGCCAAGAAAATCATGATTTTGGATCACCATTTTAGTGCTATGGAAGATTTAGCTGGTGAATCTGGTTGTTTTTTTTGTATGGATAATTCTGGCGCTATTTTAAGTTGGTATTATTTTCATGGTATGGATGCTAATCCACCACGACTGTTATCTTTAATCGAAGACCGTGATTTATGGCGTTGGCATGATCGTCCGCAGAGCGAGCCGTTGTATTATGCGCTTAAAACACGTTGCCCAAATAGTAATTTTAAATCTTATATACCGTATGTGCAGGAAAAAAAATTACAAGATTTAATTGCTTATGGTCAAACGCTAGTAGCAGAAAATCATCGTTGGTGTGAACAAGCGGCGTTAAAGGCAAGAGAGCGTATATTTATTGTTCCGGGGACTAGCGAACAATACAAAATTATGTGTCGTGAGGTGGACAACGACAAATTGGTCTCGGAATTATCAGAGTATTTGTATACTAAATACCAGGTAGATTTTATTTTGTTGTGGTCAAGGACCAATTCTGGGCAGTATAAACTTAGTTTTAGAACCATGCATAAAGATATTAATCTTGGCGCGATTGCAGCGGCACTTGGTGGCGGTGGGCATAAACAAGCTGCAGGGGCGGTTTTAAATGTATCACCAGAAAAGTTTTTACAGTAAGGTTGTTGGTCGCAGTTCAATATTGTTATAACAGCCATTAAATGCCAAAATGGACTTTAATAGATATTATAATGGCTATATTTTTACTAACTCCTCAGCAAATATCAGCGCATTTAGCTAAAACTGCCCATGCAAAAAGGCTAGACCTTAATTTGAGTCAAAAATCCTTGTCTGATCGTTCTGGGGTCAGTCTGGGGACTATAAAGAAGTTTGAACACACCGGAAAGATATCATTAGATTCGTTATTAAAATTAGCGCTGGTCCTAAATTGTTTAGATAAATTTCATAATTTATTTACAACAGAGGTGCCGGTAGCATCCCTGCGTTCATTAGATGATTTGTTCAAAGGTCAGCCACGCAAAAGAGGGCGTCAATGAAAAATATCAATTTGTTAAATGTATATTATGTGCGCGGCAATAATAAATTATCAATGGGGCGCCTTGCTTTAAAAGATCGGAGAATATTTTTTGAATATAGTCCGGAGTTTATAGCTACAGGACTAGAGTTATCACCATTTAAGTTGCCGCTACAGTCTGGTGTTATGTTTTGTGAAGATCAAATTTTTGATGGCTTATTTGGTGTTTTTAATGACAGCTTACCAGATGGTTGGGGGCGCTTATTTATGAGCCGGATATAGCTATAGGCAACAAATCTAGCATTATCGATCTTGATCATATTCACAATGAAATACAGGAATTCCAATTAAACAACGATGAAAAATATTTAGATGAACTCATAAAAATGAATAGTTCTTCTGCTGGAGCACGCCCTAAAGTACTCATTAATCTGGATGGGAAAGACTGGCTAATTAAATTCCGCAGTTCAGCAGACCTAAAAGATGCCGGACCCATAGAATTCGCCTACCATCTTATGGCCAAGACAGCACAGTTAAATGTGCCAGAGGCAAGGCAGGTGAACATTCTACTACCATAATGCATGAAGGAAAATTTCCAAAATTAGCACATCTACTACAACTAGCGGAAATTGGGCAGATTGATAAAGCAAAAGCACTATCAATAATTGATGATGTAAAAATGGTGGTCGAACAGTGGCCAACTTTTGCACAGGAATCAGGTGTATTGCCTTCTTCAATAAAAACCATCCAGATCGCTATGCAACGTATTAATAAGGAATTTTTTGCCAGTAAAAATGCTAATAAATAGTAGTTGACATATTAAGTTCCGGGCATTATCATGGCCGTCTCAGCTAGGGGCTATAGCTCAGCTGGGAGAGCGCTTGCATGGCATGCAAGAGGTCAGCGGTTCGATCCCGCTTAGCTCCACCAGGACATTTTTGTCCCCATCGTCTAGAGGCCTAGGACATCGCCCTTTCACGGCGGTAACAGGGGTTCGAATCCCCTTGGGGACGCCAACCACGTTGGCGTTTAGGCCAATGAAATCAAGCAGTTATAGATATGTTGTAATTATCTCTTATAAAGGATTTAGGTAACACCCAGGATGATTATATTACCAAATAATTCAGAATTTGGCCGGTTTCTTAGTAGAGCCCAAATCTACTTTCTGCCAAAAAGCGATAAACTAAGTTTGATGGAAGGAATGGGTGCCTGAGGTCCAGATGTAAGCGCAGAATATAGTTTACTTGCTAACAATAGAATTAATGTGGTCAATAGTTGCTCTAAATATAATGGTCGCATACATAAAGAAGCACATGGACGTGTTTGGGTTATTGATAAGACAACAAATGCAAAAATTAAAGTCAGTTTTTACCAACATATTTACAATTTTTAGACAAAATTATATATGGAGATTATTGGATTTTAAAAATTGATAATGAATATCATGTTATTCTAGTTGGAGATCCATCATTAAAGTTTCTTT